>OAVR01000005.1_pt1 | contig 257438 bp, 231 predicted proteins | sample 1476451 | NCBI WGS metagenome assembly OAVR01 (sample SAMEA2580105, study PRJEB22360) | human gut metagenome | biome: human gut; feature: human-associated habitat; material: faeces | place: Denmark | collected 2008/2010 | reverse complement strand
AACTATTGTATTCTCAAGTGCTGAAAAGAGCAATGTTCATTTAACTTAACAGATCGTTTTAGTATGTTAGGAGAAATATTATGGAGAAAAGAAGAGATTATAAAGACTTAAAGTACAAGAAATCTAAAAGGAGATGGGGAATTTATATTATTCTTCTTTTAATATTTTTAGGAGTATCTGCCTTTAAAATATCATCATCAATAAGGGAGTTTAGTGATAGTTTTAAAGATTCTAAACAAAGTGAAGAATTTTTAGGAGAAACAGTATCTAGTGATGGAAAGTATAAGGTTGAGGCTTATCTTGTTAATGGAGGAGCTACAGTAGATTGGTCAGTTATATGTTATTTGAAGGAAGGGCAAAACAAAAAAGAGATATATAGAGATTATCATATAAATGAGGCAAATATGACTTGGATTGATAATGATACAATCTCTATAAATGGTCATGATATAGAATTGCCTAATGGTAAATATGATTTTAGAGATGAATAAAGAGGAGAATAGGCCTTAAATTTTATTGTATCAAATTATTTAAATGTATGTACAAATTATATAATTTATTAACAAATTATATAAAGTATTCTTTTTATATTAAAATATTGGACTTAAATTATTGATATTAAAGAATTTAAATAGTAAAATTCTTATATAAAACGTTTTCGAAAGCGGATAAGATATTATTAGGAGGGGGACAATATGATAAAAAGAAAAAAAGTATTATCATTAATTTTAAGTGGTATTGTATGTTCATCTTTAATACTTACAGGCTGTGGAAATAGCAAAGAAAAGGAAAGTAAAGAAACTGTTAATTTAACTTGGTATGTTATAGGTGATGAGCCAGCTGACAATGAACTTGTAGAAGAGGAAGTAAACAAATATATAAAAGATAAAATAAATGCTACAGTAGATATAAAACATATACCTTTTGGTGACTATACTAAGAAAATGAGTGTTATTAGTAATTCAGGTGAGCCTTATGACCTAGCATTTACATGTTCTTGGGCATTCCCTTATTTAGAATATGCTAGAAAAGGAGCCTTTTTAGAGTTAAATGATTTATTAGATACAGAAGGCGCACCATTAAAAAAAGAAATAAACAAAGAGTTATGGAAGGGTGCAGAGATAGATGGCAAAATATATGCTGTTCCAAATCAAAAAGAAATAGCATTAGCTCCAATGTGGGTATTTGATAAAGAACTTGTTGAAAAGTATAATATTCCTTATCAAGATATACATTCAGTAAACGATTTAGAACCTTGGTTAAAATTAATAAAAGAAAAAGAGCCAGATTTTATTCCATTTTATACTCAAGGGGATTCAATTCCATTAGAATTTGATGATATAGTAAATCCATTAGGTATATTCTATAATGATAAAAGTTTAACTGTAACAAATAAATTTGAATCAAAAGAAATGAAAGACATGTTATTAAAACTAAGAGAATATTATAAAGCTGGATACATAAATCAGGATGCTGCTGTAAATAATATGAAACCAGAAGTAAAAAGATTTGTATGGAAAGCAGATGGACAACCATATGCTGAAAATGGATGGGGACAATCTCTAGGTAGAGAAGTAGTAACTTCATCAATAATACCTCCATATGTAACTAACAATTCAACAACTGGTGCAATGACTGCTATTTCATCTAATTCTAAACATCCTAAAAAAGCAATGGAGTTATTGACTTTAGTAAACACTGATCCAACTTTAAGAAACTTATTGATGTTTGGAATAGAGGGAAAACATTATGAAAAAATTAATGACAAACAAATAAAGAAATTTGATGGTAAAAAATATGATGCTGTTAGTTGGGCATATGGAAATTTATTTGGTACTTATGTTCTAGAAAATGATCCTATAGATAAGTGGGATGCCTTTGAAAAATTCAATAATTCAGCTAAGGTTTCTCCAATATTAGGATTTAAATTTAATACTGAAAATGTTTCAAATCAAATTTCTTCTATAAACAATGTGTTACAAGAATTTGAAAGAGCATTATATACTGGTTCAATAGATCCTGAAGTTGGATTAAATGATTTAAATAAGAAATTAAATGATTCAGGTATAAATGAAGTTAAAGATGAAATACAAAAACAATTAAATGAGTGGAAAGCAAAAAATAATTAGTGTTATTAATAAATAGAGGGTAGGTGAAAACTTACCCTTTTTTATATTTAAAATATAAAAGGTAATATATAGAAACAATTTGTTTAGATAAATTTAAATCATACTTTAGATTATTTATGAGATAATTATGTATAATAAATCTTTTTAAAGGAGGTGTTTTAGGTGGAATATAAAATAAGTATAGATGGAAAGGATTTAAAAAAGTGCAAATTCTTAAAAAAGCAATTTGGAAAATTAATGGTTGAAAATAGGGGTGAAAGGTATGAGAAAAAGATAGAAAGATATTTTGAAATGCCATTAATATTAATTTTAACCGCTTATTTAGCATTAGCTATAATTAATAAGAAGATATTTTCTATCGAATTTTTGTATATCATTTTATTTATAAGCTCTTTATTTTATTTTTTATTTGTACTTTTTTTTATAGGAATTAAGTTAGTAAATTATTTGGTAAACCATTATATGTATGTAAAAGCTTATTCATATTTAATAGGTGACTTTAACATAGCTATTAATGAAAAAGAATTTATAATGGAATCTAAAAATAAAGTTTTAAAAGTAAATAAAAAAGGAGCTACTATAAAGATTCTAGATGACAATTTAATAATAATTGATAAAAATAATTTTTTAATTATGTTGCCAATAAATAAACTTGAAAATTTTGAGGAATTTAAAAAACATATAGTTAAAAAGGGGAAAAATTAATATGTATAAATTAAAATATAGTAAAAAGTTTATTCATGGTAAAATTAGACCTAAAAAAGGAATTAAACTTAATCTTAATAAAGATCTTTTTGATGGAACGAAACTATTAGTAATTTTTATACTGATTTGTGGTTCTATCTATATTACTATAGATTTCAGTAATACTTTTAAGAGTTTATATGTAGAAAAATTTGGAATATATAATATAAAATTTTATTGGGTAATTTTATATTATGTTGTTAGTATTTTTGTTATTTTTTATAATTTAAATATTATATTTAGGTCCGTAATAATAGATAGATATTTAATAGATACTATGAGTTGTTTTGGAGTGGGAAAGCATTTTGCAGGCTATTTGCTTGAACTTAATAACCTAGAGTTTATAGGGCTTAAAACAGATAATATAGAAAAGAGAATTTATTATAAAGATATAAATAAGATAGTTGAAAAGAAACAGTATATTAAAATTAAGTATAATAAAAAGAGGTCTCTAATTATTTTTAAAAATAAAAATGAATATAATAAAGAAATAGCAAAAAAATTATTTGAAAATTGGAAGAAAGAATCTAAGTAGATAGTATTTAAAAATACTTATATAATGGAAAATATAGCGTTAGAAACATTATTTACAATAGGCATAGAATATAAAAAAACTGATATAATGAAAAAGTTCATAAGAGTAGGAAGTGTGATAATTTAAATATAAAAGAGGTTGTCAAAAACTAAAAAACTACTAAATAAATACGGAAGCTAAGATATTAAGTATTAAATTTATGTTTTTATTTAAAAGTTTTGGACAACCTCTTTATCTAGTTAATAAGTCTCTTTTATTTGTGATGTTTTGGTGAAATTTCAACTGTTATGCTAATCCCAATACCTGATATTATTCCAGTTAATATGTAGTAAGTTAAATCGTTCATTGGTATTACATATAACCCTAGCAGTCCTATTATAAGTAAAAGTAAAAACATACATACCACAAAAAATAGTGGCTTAAATTTAGGAGTTGTAGGAATGATTTTTGATATTTTATCTGATAATTTTAAACTTTTATTTATAGGTATGAAAATAAAAGTTGCAATTGCCAATGATAAAATCATTGGAATAAAACTCGTTAAAGCTTTCATCTTAAGTTCCTCCTTTATTAAAAACTTTCTTAATTTTATAAGTTGATATTAGTATTTTAAGAAGGCTTTAAAATTCTTACCTTCATAATAATCACCTTGATTTTCAAGATATCTAAGTAAAAATATAATTCTTAACAATATAAATTATACCTTATTTATGTTTTAAGTTGTTAAATTCTGTACAATATCATAATAAATTTTTATATTAATTATATTAGTTTTTACAATTAAATATTAATTTTAACTGCAGTTTTTATGCTTACTTTTTTTTGGTAGGTTGTGTAGAAGAACAATAATCAAAGATTGAACAAAATAATGAAACAACCGTTCAATCAGAAAACAATGAATCAACCCAAACTAATGCTGGGGCTGAAATTAATAAATATAATACTAAACAGTATGATTTTACAAATAAAACAAGTAGTAATTCTTCTAATAATACATCATCAACATTTAGTGAGAATTATAAAGTAGGAAATGATAATACTAAAGCAGAGAGTAAAAGTTCAATAGTAGAAAATGAAAGTTCTAGCAAAAAAGCTTCAAGTAGCTCCAATAATCAAAATTATAATAAGAAAGTTACTAAAGAATCAACAGTTTCAGTGCCTGCTAAAAATGAATTATCTAAAAAAACTAGATTAGATAATTCAGTATTAGTGGAACAAGAAAGTTCAGATTCTACAGGTTATGTATATGCAAATGGAGAAAGAGACAAAAGTAATAAATATCATAGTACTCCAACAGCACATAGAATGGAAGGTGCTATAAAAATGACTAGACAACAAGCTGAAGCTCAAGGGTATGTAGCTTGTAAAAAGTGCTTTTAATTAGAATATAAATAATTTAATAATATATAAAATAAAAGTACAGGCTTTTAAGCTTGTACTTTTGTTTAAAGTTTAATCTGTATATACTTAGTGATTAATAAATAATTAAATTTTAAAAGATAAAATACATAAATTTTATATTAATATATTAAGGATTATTTATATTATAAAAGTAATTTTAAATCTCTATATTTTTTTGAGTTTTTTGTTATAGATAATAAATAAAACTATACCTATTAAACATGTTGTAATTTCTGTTATTGTCATGGACCAGATTAATCCATGAAGTCCATAAAAATAATGAAGAGTTATTACTACAGGGATATATAAACATCCTTGACTTATAGCCATTATGCCTGTTGCTATTCCTTCGCCAGATGCTTGGTATATTGTCATAAACAAAGCAGTAAGTCCATTAAATATAGTTGATATTAACATTGCAACTAAGATATATGAACCTATTTGAAGAACAGAGGTATCACTTGAGAAAGCGTGCATAACCTGATTCCTAAATATATATACAATCCCTGCAAATAAAACTGAAATTACAAATATAAATAAAGTAGAATACTTTATACTTTCCTTTAAGCGAGATAGATTTTTATTAGAAAAATTATATGCTATAAGTGGCATTACCCCTAAGACTATACCCATGGTAAAAAACTCTGGAATCTGAACAATTCTAAGTGCTATACCAAAACTTGCAACAACACCTTCTCCATGTTGAATGGAAAAGTTATTTAATAATAAGGTGGTTACAATTAAAAATGCAGATTGAATTAATTCAGATACTCCAATTTTATATATTTCAGTTTGATCTTTTAAGCTAAGTTTAAAGAAGTGTAGAAATCCCTTAAGATTTTCACTCTTTGTTTCCAAATACCAAATATAATAAATTAAAGAAGCTATATTTGCTAAAATAATTGATAGAGCAGCTCCATATACATGCATATTTAAAATTAATATAAATAATACATCAAGTATTGTGCTTATAATTACACTTATGAACATTCCATACATAGATTCCTTAGAAGCACCTTCTGATCTTACTATTTGTTCAAGAGCAAAATTTAATATGATTGAAAATCCACCAGTAAAAAGTGTAGTTGAATACTGAGTTGTATAACTAAGTGTATTTGCATCTGCACCTAATAATTTAACTATTGGTCCAATTGATAAGAAGGCAATTATTCCCAATAATATTCCGGATATTATACTTGTATAAAATGTATAGCCTGCGACTTTTTTAGCTTTTTTATCTTCATTATTTGCTACTAATCTTGTTATAAATGTTCCTCCACCTACACCAAACATGTTTCCAAATGCCATTAATACAGTGAATATTGGTAAGCCTAAAGTGATAGCACTAATCATTGCTGTATCATTCATTAAGCCTATAAAATAAGCATTAATTACATTATAAATAGTACCAGCTGACATACCTATCATCATAGGTATAGATAGATGAGCTATAGCTTTTTTTATTGGTTCATCTTTTAAATATTTAATATTTGATTCTGTATTTTCCATAGTGGCCTCCTTTGTGTAAATTCAAACTGTTAGAAATCTAACTATTAATATAAAAAATAAGTTCTATAATGAATAAATTTTAGCTTAATATGAATTTAAATTTATTTAATATTAGAAAATTTATTGTAATATATCTAATAGTTAGAATTCTAACTTATGAATTGATTATATTCTTAAAAAATAAATATGTCAACTTATTTAAATAAAAAAAGTGATGATTATTTATTTAAATCACCACTTTATTTTAAGTTAGTATTAATCTTAGTAAGTATTTTTAGAAAAGTTTCTTTTTCCTCTTCTGTAAGTGAGGAAGTTAAATCCTCTTCAATTTCAAGAAAATTCTTATTGAATGTTTCTATAAGATCTATACCTTTTTTTTCTACATATATGTTCTTTTGTCTTTCATTATTAGAGGGGATTTCTCTTCTGATGTATCCATTTTTTTCTAAGCCCTTTAGCATACTTGTAATACTTGCTGTAGTTCTTCCAAATACATTTGCTAAGTCCTTTTGTATTAGTCCTTCATCTTGATGTTCATAAATATACTGTATAACTCTACCTTGTTGAGAATTTAATCCTAAATTATTAATCTTTTTATCTGCTAAAAACTTTAATTTTCTAGCAATAGTGCTAACTAAGTTTGTATAAATAGTATTATTATTCATATAATCACCTCATTATTATCATGTTAACAGTTAGAATTTTAATTGTCAAACTTATTACATTTAACAATTATTGAGATTTTATAGCTTTTATTTATAAGAATCTTCTTATATTTGAAAAAATATGAATTTATTTTTATAATTATATTATATAAACAAATATGGAAAAATTTAAATAGGGTTGTTTTAAAGATTTATACTATTAATGAAAAGAGGATTTATAATGGAAAAAACAAAAGAATGTAATAACTTATTATTAAAAGAAATACTAATTGATCTTTTATTTGTTATCTCTATGGTTGCACTTATATTATTAATTGATGTTGTTTTAGGACAATTAATAGATATATATATTAAATTAGGTGGGAAATTTATTGGAAGCAATTTAATTAATGAGAGTGTTAGTGTAAGAATTATTTTTGCTAGTATAGTAGGACCCATAATAGAGTCATTTTTAATAATTGGATTAATAAATTTAAGCAAAAAATTTATTAAAAGCAAATTTAAATATTCATTATTAGTTGCACTAATATTTGCTTTATTGCATTACTACAGTCTAATATATATTTTTTGTGTGATACCTAGTGCAATAATAATGGTATTTTCTTATACATATTATAAACCTAAAAAATTATCTCCATTTTGGATTTTAACCTTAATACACATGATAAATAATTTTATAATTACTATGAGTTAAGCTAGAAGTTATATTTTAAATTTACTCTAATGAGGACAAAATGAAATACAAAATAAGATTTGCAGATAAAGAAGATTACAAGGTGATAAATGAAATTATTAGAGAGGTACATGATCTACATGTTAAAAATAGACCAGATGTGTACAATGAAACTGACAAACCTTTATCAGAGGAGGAATTTAAAGAAATTCTAGGTGATGATAGATACAAGGTGTTTTTGGTTCAGGAAAGAGAAAGTAAAGAGGTTGTAGCTTTTAGTCTTATACAAATAATAGGGACTAGAAACATACCAATACTTACTCCAGTAAAAACTGCCTTAATTGATACTTTTTGCGTTAAGGAAAATTATCGTAAAAGTGGAATAGGTAAATTTTTATTCGAGTATATTGTGAGTTTTGTGAAGAAAGAAGAAGTAAATACATTACAATTAGTTGTCTGGGAATTTAATAAAGAGGCTATTAAATTTTATGAATCTTTGGGAATGCAAAAAAGAAATATAAGTATGGAATTAGCTTTATAGAAAAATATTACTTTATTACAATAAATAATTAAGATGAATTTTAATTAGGATATTAAATAGTTAGTAATCTTTAATGGATAAAAATAAAATAGGGTGCTAATATTTAGCACCCTGTTTTATTTAGGTTAAAAGTATTTAAGCTCTTCTTCGTATATAATATTTCCATTACTATCTAAGCCTTTTATATAGTTAGCTTTATTTTTTTCATTATTTGTATGTGAAGTAAGAATAAACATTTTATTTTCATCCAATTCATAATTTGAAATGATTTTATTATTATTGTCCTCTAATACAATATTTTTTATTTGAGGGTCATTTACATAACCGTATATTTTAGCTATAGGTTCAGAGTTTTTTGTAGGCTTTGAAGTATAAGTATTAAAAGTTACTTGCTTAGAGTAGTCTATTGGATATCCAGCTGGATAATTAACTGGATGCCACTTAATTAGCCCCTTTCTAATAACATCTATTGAAAACCAATCCTTATATTTACATAGATATATTTTTTCTTTACCTAAGTCTATAGTTTTAATTACATTTGAAGGGCCATAATAAACTGACTTTTCTGATTGCTCATGTGCTTTTAGAGGAGTGAAGCTTCCAGGGAAAATTATTTTAGAACAAATGAGGATAAGTATTATTGCCAAAAACCATTCTATAATAGCACTATATTTTTTATAAATTTTCATTAGCTTCACCTTCTTTGTTAAGTGGAATTTTTATTTTATTTTGTCTATCATACCAGTCAATTTTAATAATTAAATATTTTACGTCTTCCTTGATCTTTTTATCAAGTAGTATTAATCCTTCTGTTACCCAAAAACTTGTAGAGGAGCTTATAGCTGTTTTTATATATTCTTCTCCATTGTCATCAAATATTCTAAAGATACTTTCTGAGAAAGACCAGCCTAGAGTAGTTCTGACTTGTTTATATCTAATATATGACTCATCTTCAGTATTAATAATTCTTTTTATTATTAAGTAATCATCATCTATTTTTATCTTTTGATTTGGTTCTATTACTTCAGCTTTGCCTTCATTAACAAGTGATCTTATATCTTTAAAATAATATTTGCTTTTAGGTAAGCAGATAAAGCCTATAAAACAAAGAGTAATTAAGCAAACTAAAATTATTAATCTTCTTATTACCTTAATTGTATTCTCCCCCTTATTAATTTATTTGTAATTTTTATTTTTAAAGTTTAAATTATTATACTTTGTAATTTGCTAATAGTTTTATATTAAAATAACCAATAAAGTCTTCATATTTTAAAGTGATTTATCGATTTTTTATATTTACCATAGATTTTAGTGTGTTCACTAAATATGCTTTTAAGATTTAAATTTTTCAATCAATATATATAATTTTATAAAATAGTTTTGATTTCTAAAATAATATACCATTTTTTCTTTTATATGGGAATAGGTTTGTTGAATAAAAGCAATATTTAATAATATATATATATTTATTTAAAATATATAAAATGGAAAAGCAGATATGTATATTTTGAAAAACAATCAATAAAAGTATATTTGAAATATAAGCTTAATTTAGTTGCTTTTGTATGATGTTACAAAATTTCTAAAAATATTGAAAACGTTATTATAGAAATGTTAATATTAAAATATATTATTAAAATTTAAATAAGAAAGGGGTTTATCAAGTGAATAGTAGTAAAAAAATTAAGTCTATTTCTATGCTAGTTTTATTAACATTCTTATTTAGTTTTTTACCTCATATGCCAGTAATGGCTGAAGTAAAAAATAATAATGCTAAAGCAAATGAAAAGACTTTAGTTAAGAATGAGAGTGAAGCTTTTGCTGTAGTTGTGGGAGATTTTTTACAAGTTAATGGAAACGGTTCCGACTGGAATCCCACAAATATGAAAGGAGTGTTGAAAAAGTATAAAAATGGTTTATATGAAGGCACTTTAAAGTTAAAGGCAGGAAATTATAATTATAAAATTGCCATGAATGGAACTTGGGATGAGAGCTATGGTAATAATGGTCAAAACATAGCTTTGAATTTATCAAAAGATTCAGAGGTAATATTTAGGTTGGATTATAAAAATAAAAAGGTATATGATTCAATAAATAATCCTGATCAATTTAAAACTAAGGCTATTTTAGCAGGTAATATAAAGGATATAATTTATGGGGCTTCTGATTGGAATACTGGTAACGATACCGAGAAACTTGATTATATAGGTGGAGGGATGTATAAAAAGACTTTCCCTATAAAAGAGAGTGCACAAGGAAAAGATATAAGTTTAGAATACAAAGTTGCATATAATGGAGAGTGGAATAATGGTGAAGTAGCAGAAAATGCTAAGGTAGTAATTCCAAAGGGTACTAAAAACATAACTATTCTAAGCAATTATTTAGATAATTATGTTAAGGATTCAATAAATAATCCAAGTCTTTCTAATACAGTTTCCCTAATAGGAACAGTTAGAGAAGGAAATGGAGATTGGGATGTAAATAACAAAGATTTTGAAATGCATAATCTTGATGAAAATAGAGTTTTATATTCTAAGATAATGAAAAAAGGAACTTATGAGTATAAAGGCCTTGTAAATCATTCTTGGGATAATGGAGGAATACCATCTCAAGGAAATGTTACTTTAAATATGCCAGAGGACAGAAATGTTATCTTTGTAGCAGATTTAAAAAATAATAAAATATATGATTCAATAAATAACACCAAAGAAATAAATGAAGCATTAGGAATAAAAGGTGATGAAAATACAGGTGAAGATAATAATGGTGGAAATCAAGGAGAAAGTGAAAACAAGCCAGATTCAGTAAAAAGTCCTGTAGTAAATCAGGATGGAACAGTAACTTTTAGTGCTAAGTTTAATGGTGATAGCTTGTATCTTATAGGATCTATGGTATCTTGGGATACAAGTAAGCAAATTGAAATGAAAAAGGGAGAAGATGGTGTATTTAAAGTAACAATACCTTTAACTGGTGGAGTTTATGAATATAAGTTTAAACCTAATAAGGATAATTGGGATAATTCATTTACAGACCCATCTAATAAGGCCATGGCTAATGGAAATTCAGTATTGAATATGCCAGGCTTAGAAATAGGTGGAGAATCAAGTGTTGAAGTAGGTAGCAATGCAAAGTTAGTTGCATATAGCTATGACACTGAAGGGAATAAAAAAGAAACTAATGTTAATTGGTCTTTAGAGGAGACAGTAAGTGGAGTATCTATTGAAGAAAATACTTTAAAAGTTTCTAAGGATGTAGATTCCAGTAAGAAAATAAAGATTAAAGCTACTGATGGAAAATACTCAGTTAGTAAAGAACTTACTATTTTAGCTCAAATGTATACCTATACAATAAATTATTATAGATTTGATGGTAATTATGATAATTGGAATTTATGGTTATGGCAAACAGGTGGAGAAGGAAAAGGTTATGACTTCAATAAAAAAGATGAAGCTGAAAAAGGCTTCACAAGAGCGGTCTATAAATTCCCATCTGATAAATTAAACTTCCTTATTAGAAAAGGAAATTGGGAAGATAAAGATGTTGGACATGATAGAACCATAGAAGTTAAGAATGGAAATAATGTAGAGGTATGGCTAATACAAGGGGATGAAAATATTTATTATGATAAGAAAGATGTAGATATCTCACCTAAATTGGTATCTGCCTTAATGGATAGTAAAACAGACCTTTTAGTTACTTCTGCTGGAAATATAGAGGATTCAGAATTAGATTCTTTCAAATTAATTGATAAAACTGATAATAAGGAAATTAAAACAAGTGCAATTAAAGTATCTGATAATAAAGTTAAATTAACTTTAAAGAAAGGATTATTTACTACTCCAGAAATTGATCCAAGTCATGATTATGAAGTTAGCAGTAATAACTTTAGAGCAACTAAGGTTACTATGAGAAAAATCTTAGATGATCCAGAATATTTCTATAATGGAGATGACTTAGGGGTAACTTACAAAAAAGATTCTTCAACATTTAAATTATGGGCACCAACAGCTAAGGAAGTTAGCTTAGTATTATATGATAATGAGGGAACTTATGATGAAAATGGAAAAGTAACAGATAATACTGGTGGAAGAGAAATTTCTATGAAGAAGGAGGATAAAGGAGTTTGGAGCCTAAAAGTAGATGAAAACTTAGAAGGTAAGTACTATATGTATAAAGTAAGCTTCGCAGATGGAAAAACAAATTATGCTATAGATCCATATGCAAAGGCTGTTTCAGCTAATGGGCAAAGAGGGGCTATAATTGATTTTTCATCTACAAATCCATCAGAATGGGGAAGTGTAAAGAAACCTCCTATGTTAAATCCTACAGATTCAATTTTATACGAAATGCATGTTAGAGATTTTTCAATATCTAAAGATTCAGGAATAAATAATAAAGGTAAATTTGAAGGTATAGCAGAAGAAGGAACAAAGGTTTCAGGAAATGATATTAAAACAGGAATAGATCATTTAAAAGAGTTAGGTATAACAACAGTTCATTTATTACCATCTTTTGATTATGCTTCAGTTAATGAAATAAGCAATAAGCCTCAATTTAACTGGGGATATGATCCTCAAAATTATAATTCCTTAGAGGGATCATATTCAACAAATGCTGAAGATCCAAAATCAAGAGTAAGAGAATTTAAAGATATGGTACAAGCTCTTCATAAAAATGGAATAAGAGTGGTTATGGATGTAGTTTATAATCATACTTATGGAATAGGGCAAAATTCACCTTTTGATCCAGTTGTACCAGGATATTTTTATAGAACTAATGATGAGGGAAAATACACTAATGGATCAGGATGTGGTAATGAAGTTGCAACAGAGAGACCTATGGTTAGAAAATATATAAAAGATTCTGTTAAGTATTTAGCTAAAGAATATGACGTTGATGGATTTAGATTCGATTTAATGGGATTAATAGATACAAAAACTATGAGTGAACTAACAACTGAGTTAAGAAATGAAATTGATCCAAGTTTAATAATATATGGTGAACCATGGCAAGCTGGAGGAAGTGTACTTCCACAAGAACAACAAACTTTAAAGGGGAGCCAAAAAGGTAAGGGATTTGCCGTATTTAATGATAATTTTAGAAACGCTATAAAAGGTGATAGTGATGGAGCAGGACAAGGATTTGCCACTGGAGCTAGTGGTAAAGAAGGAGCTATAGTAGCTGGTGTTAAAGGATCAGTTGATGATTTTACTGATAGTCCAAGTGAAACAATAAACTATGTAACTGCTCATGATAATTTAAATCTTTGGGATAAGATTATAAAGGCAGCAGGCAAGGAAAAAGCTGCAGGTTTCTTAGAAATGAGAGATGGAGTTTTAACAGGGGAAGATGCTAATAATTATTCTTCAGTTCAAGAGGCTGTTGAAAAGAAAGCTAAACCATATAGTGTAATAACAGAGACTAATCCTTTAGATAATGAATATGTAAGAAGAAGTATATTAACAACTGCTATTACAATGACTTCACAAGGAATTCCATTCTTCCAAGCTGGAGATGAATTCTTAAGAAGTAAATATGGAGATCACAATAGCTATAAGAGTCCAGATGCTATAAATCAAATAAACTGGCAAAATAAAGAAAAGTTTAGTGGAGTATTTGATTATTATCAAGGATTAATATCTTTAAGAAAATCACATCCAGCCTTTAGAATGGATACAAAGGCTGCTATTGAAAGTAATTTAATAGTAACTAAAGCTAATGATAATATAGTTGTATTCCAACTTAAAAATTTTGCTAATGGAGATTCATGGAAGAACATAGTGGTAGCTTACAATGGAAATAATGCTGAGAAGGAAATTTCTCTTCCACATGAAGGCGATTGGAATGTGGTAGTAAATGAACACAAGGCCGGAACAAGTGTCTTAGAATCTCTTAAGGGAGTAAATTCAGTAAAGGTTGCACCTTTATCAGCTAAGGTTCTTTATGATGAAAGCATAGAAGGAGAAGCACAAACTCCAACATCCATAGATGTTACTCCTTCAAGCTTAAAACTAGATATAGGAGCTTCAAGTTTCTTAAAGGCAGTAGTTAAAGACCAAAATGGAAGAATAATTCCTAATGCAGAAATAAAATGGAATATTTCAGATGACTCAGTAATAAAGGTTGATTCAAATAATGGAAAAGTAACTGCTTTAAAAGAAGGAAAGTCAATTATAACTTTAAGCTCTGGAAGTTTAACTAAGGACGTAGAAGTAGAGGTTGTTCATCTTATTCCAAGCTCTTTAGAATTAGATGGTCCAAATCAAGTTTATACAGGGAAGGATATTCAACTTAATGGAATTGTTAAGGATCAATTTGGACAAGTAATCTTAGGGGCAAACATAGAGTGGTCCTCTTCAGATGAAAGCATAGCTAAAGTGTCAACTCTAGGAGTGGTTCAAGGAATTAGTGAAGGAAAGGTTAAAATAACAGCTAAGAGTGGAAAGGCTAAGGCTACTAAGGAAATAGAAGTTAAAAAATATACTAAAAAATATATAGAATTCACTTATGTTAGAGATGATAAAAATTATGATGGATGGAATATTTGGACTTGGCAAACAGGGGTAAATGATGGTCAACAAAACTTTACTCAAATAAAAGATGGAAAAGCAGTATCTAAGTTTGAAATAGCACCAGATGTAACTCAGGTTGGATTTGTTTTAAGAAAGGGTACTGGATGGGATGAAAAAGATCCATATGAATCAGACAGATATATAAAAATAGATCCATCAATGAATGTAACAAAGGTAACTGTTAAGAGTGGAGTGGGAGAGTTCTTCCAAGTTCCAGCTATAAAAAATGCTGAAATACAAGAAGGAAATATTAACTTTAAATATAGAGATGAAGCTTTATATGAAGAGAGTAATCAATCTTCCATAGACAAGGTTCAAGTTAAGGTTACTTCACCAGGGGTATTATTTAAGGATACAAAGACTTATGACATGGATTATGATTCACAAAATGAGTTCTTTGCATATTCATTAAAAGATATAAAACCAGGAACTTATGAATATAGTTTTTTAGTTACTAAGGATGGTAAAACAGTTGAAACTGAAAAACAAACAATAGAATATTCTCCATTAAAAATAAATGGAGAGGTTACTTTCAAAAATAATCAGGTTAACTATGATGAAAATGCCCTTGTAAATCTTAAATTAAGTGGAAGTGATGCTAAAAAAGAAAATATAAAAGAAGTTTATATGGACCTTACAAATGTAGGTGGCCCTAATAAGGTGTTAATGGATTTAAATTTATTAAAGGATAATTCATTAAGCCAAAGCATTGGAATAAATGATAATGTAGTAGCTGGAGAAAAAGAAATACCAGTTACAATAGTTGATAAAAATGGTGAAAATCATAAAGCAAAAGGAATTTTAACTGTTAAATCAAAGGTTGGAGTTGGACCTTTAGATTTTGGCTTTGATGAGTCTAGAATTTACTTTACAGTAACAGATAGATTCTTTAATGGAGATAAGAATAATGATGATCCTCATGGAAACAACTATGATAAGAAGAATCCATATACTTATCATGGAGGAGATTTAAAAGGATTAACAGATAAGATTCCATATTTAAAAGAACTTGGAATAAACACAATATGGATAACTCCTATTGTTGAGAATACTGATTTTAATCAAATGTTCTCTCAAGGAAAAACTCAATACTCATATCATGGTTACTGGGCTAAGGATTTTGAAAAATTAGATCCACATTTAGGAACTATGGATGACTTAAAAACATTAATAGATACAGCACATGATAGTGGAATAAAAATAATGGTTGATGTTGTTTTAAATCATGCTGGATATGGAATGAATAATTCGGATGCTAACAGTGGAGTTAATAACTATCCAACAGAGGGAGATAGAGCTAAGTTTAAAGGTATGTTTAGAGAGAATCCAGGAAATGATTTTATAACTCAAGAGTCAGCAGGACTTCCAGATTTTAAAACAGAGGATCCAGAAGTAAGAGAAAAATTAATAGAGTGGCAAACAGGATGGATTGAAAGATCAAAGACTGAAAAAGGAAATACTATTGATTATTTTAGAGTTGATACGGTTAAGCATGTTGATAATACAACTTGGAAGGCATTTAAAAATAAATTAACAGAAATAAACCCAAGCTTTAAAACTATTGGTGAATATTTTGGAGCTGATATAAATAACGATGGAGGACAACTTCAAAATGGACAAATGGATGCTTTATTAGACTTTGGTTATAAAGGAAAAGCAAGAGAATTTGTAAATGGAAATATTGAGGGAGCTTCAGCTTATTTAGATGATAGGGCAAGTAAAATAAGCAATACCAATTTAATTGGACAATTCTTAAGTAGTCATGATGAAGATGGATTCTTAAAGACTGTAGGAGATGACTTAGGCAAACAAATGCTTGCTGCTTCTCTTCAAATAACAGATAAGGGTATCCCTGTTATATACTATGGAGAAGAACTTGGAATGTCAGGATGGAATGGCTTTGAACAAGGAGATCAAAATAGATATGATATGGATTTTGAAAGATTAAATGATCCTAAGTATAAAAAGGTTCATGATCATTATGAAAAACTTCTTAATATAAGAAAAGAATACTCTAAGGTATTTTCAAAGGGAAATAGAAAAACTATTGCAGGAAACAATGAAGAAGGATATTCAGTAGTATTAAGAAGCTATAATGGAAAAGAAATTACTCCTATGAATTTAAGTGAAAATAATGAAGAGAAAAATATTACAAATGGACAAAACCTATTTGTTGTATTAAACACTAAAAATGAAGGTAAAGATATAAGCTTTAAAACAAATTTCAAAGAAGGAGAGAAGGTTAAAGACTTATATAGTGGAAATGAATATTCAATAGGCAAAGATGGAAAGGTAACTGTAAAAGCCCCTTCAAAAGAAGATGGAGGAACTGCTATCTTAGCTCTTAAAAATGATAGTCTATCACCTTCAGTTATAAATAATGCTCCAGAAATAAATGCTAAAGATGTTACATTAACAATTGGTGATAAATTTGATCCAATGGATGGTGTAACAGCTAAGGATAAGGAAGATGGAGATATAACAAAGGATATTAAGGTTATAGAAAATAATGTGGACACAGAAAAGGCTGGAGATTATAAAGTAATTTACAAAGTAACAGATAGTGAAGGTGCATCAAAAACTAAGGAAATTAATGTTAAGGTAAATGAAAAAGAAGCCACTCCTCCAGAAGAAATTAAGGTAACTGGTGTCAAATTAAATAAGAAAGATTTAAACCTTAAAAAAGGTGAAAAATATACTTTAAAGGCTGAAATAAGTCCAAAAGATACAACAAACAAGGAGGTTACTTGGATATCAAGTAATCCAAAGGTTGTATCAGTTGATGAGAATGGAAATATAGAGGCTAAGTCATCAGGAGAAGCTGAAATAACAGTAACAACTAAGGATGGTGGATTTAAATCTACATGTAAAGTTAAGGTTAAACACTCAGGTTTCTTACCTAATACTGGCTCAGTGGGAGGAAGAATAGTTATTGTAATAGTTGGAGTTATAGCTATTGGAATAGGTGTAGCAATGATTTTTTACAAAAAAGTAATTAGAAGAAAATAGATAGGATAACTAATCATTATAAATTAATCTTAATTTCTTCACTTTAAAGGAAAATTAATAAAAATATCATTAATTAAATAGTAAAATCAATAAAAAAGAGATATCAAAATATATGATATCTCTTTTTATACTCTATATTTTAAGTGAATATTAATTTAAAGTGGTTTTCATATAGTATTGTTTAAAGAATTAATCTCATTATTTTTCCACAACTACATTTCCTTTAGAATCTAGTAAAGGGGTTAAACCGCAGCCATCTGGACCTTGAGCTAAAAGATAATTTACTCCAGTTTTTTTATCCACTAAGACAATTATTGTTCCAAAATCTAAGTTTTCTATAAACTTATTTTCAAATCTTTTTTCTTTTTTAGAAAACATATAAAAACTCCTTTTAATATATTAAATTTAATAAGCTTAAAAGTAAGGCGTTAATTTTATACATTTTTATTTAAATCTTTTATATATTCTTCAAAATAAGAGCCACATTTTCTTAGCTCACCAAGAACTCTATTTATGCCGTAATCAGATTTATGCCAGTTATCCTTAGAAATTCCTTGAGTTTCTACTGGAACAACATAAAATTGTGTATCAGGATACGCTAAAGAGTAAGTAATTAAAGCCCTTCTGGCATGAAAGGCTTGGCAACATAATATAGCACTTTTAACTTCTATATTTAAATCATCTGTAACTTTCCTTGAGAAAAAGGCGTTTTCAGAGGTATTAGTTGATTTATTTTCAAATAAAATGGATTCTAATGGAACATCATTTTTAAATAAAACTTCCTTACAGAATTCCCAATCAGATTCATATTTACCAGCATACTTTTTATTTATTATTTTTTCATTTGGAAATTTTTCTAGTTTACAAGAAAACTTGCCTGAAGGAAGTACATACTTTGCTAATCTTTGTTTATATAATAAACTAGCCTTTTCGCTTACCTCGTATTTGGATGAACCTGGTATAAAGATTAAGTCACAAGGCTTTGGTTCATCACAAACAAAAATAAATTTAGTTATATCATCTAGTATTCTCATTTCATAACCTCTCTAAATTTATAGCCTTAATTTTAAAACTTATGTAATTTAATATAAAAATTATATGTTTAGTTTATAAGTATAATTAGTTTATTATTTTAAAAATTAGCTTATTGTTACAATATATATAATTTTATATATTGAAATTAGTTTTAATTAAAGTTTTATATACTTCTCATTATCATTATTTTCTTTTAGTTTAATCATAAATGGAGATAAGGGAACAATAATAATTAGATAAATAATGTAATAAAAAATATCAAAAGAAAATATATAGCCTTCTATAAAATAAGGGAATAAGGCTAATAAGGCAATGAATACTTTAGAATTTTTTGTAACCTTGTATTGAGTATTACAATTTTTACATCTAATATACCCACAACCAACAAATCCCCATAATGCAACCATTAAATCCATATATGGAAAGTTTTCTTTACAATTAGGACAAACTTTCATAAGAGCATCTCCTTAAATAGTTTATGTTAATTAAAGTATCTTAATTAAAGTATCTTAATTAAAGTATCTTAATTTAATATTATTGATTACTTTATTGTCTTTAACTTTAGTTTTATATGATATTTATGTAATATATACCATATATTATAAATACATTATACACTGTTTTTTAATTAATTGATAAAATTTAAAGAAATTTAAGTGAATATTTATGGTATTAATTAAAAGTATAGGTTAACATTTGAATAGATTAGAAATGAACTTCATAATTGTTTTAACAACTTCAGTATATTATAAAAGTATAGAAAAACCTTATTAAAGGAGGGAAAAAATATGGCGATTATATTTTCATTAATATTATTATATGTATTTACATTAGTAGTAAGTATATTAGGAATTTCTTTACTTTTTTTCTTAAAAAACAGAAAACTAAAAAATGTAGTATTTTATTTTTTAGTTATATGGTCAATTTTTATAGCGTACCTTAATGCAACAGGTTTACCAACAAATTATATAGTGCAACAAATTATAGCTTGGTTATTTGGATCTATATCAATAATTGCAATTATTATTAAAGTTAAAAAAACAGGGGAAACAAATATTCCCTATATACTTGTAACAATTTCAGTTTTACTTGGAATATTTATGATGTTTTTTTAAGTAGTTGACTATATTTATAGTTAAGGGATAAAAATTTCTTAAAAGAGATAATAAATTAAAATTTATTAGAATAATGGGTTTGTATCAAAATAACTTTTTATAAAACTTATAAACATTATGAAGAGAATATCTAGATGAGCTTTAGAATTTAAATTATTACGCAGAAGATATTACGTTAAAAAATTGAGACTGTTAATTTCTTAGGAATACAATCTCACAAAGTTCGATTGCATAAGTTCAAGTATCCAAATTAAAAATTTGGTCTTTCACTTAAGTTTCGAAGTTTTAGTAATATCTTTGGAGTAATAATTATTCAAATGACTCCAATGTAACTAAATTTCCATTGGATAAGTTCAAGTTTCCAAATTAAAATTTGGACTTTCACTTAAAATCTAGTAATTCTCGGAATATGTTTGTAAGTTTTATTTGTTATATTTTAATATATGATTTAGAAAAATTTTTTATAAAATTTTTCTAAAAAAGTAAAACTATTTCCTTATCTATTACGAATAAATAAGTGTAAAGATATTCAAGAGAAAATTATATATAATTTTTGGTTATTAAAGTTTAGGATGAATTTTACTGAAGATGGTGGGGTGAGACGGATTAATGAAAAGAAATTAATAACCCTTGTAAAAAAGAATAATGATAAAAAAGCAGCTGGAGAGATTGTTAAGTTTTATTATAAGGAGATATTTGCTTATGTTTTTAGACAAACCTCTAATGAGGAGTTATCTAAGGATTTAACTCAAGAAATATTTATTTCTATGCTTAAATCCTTAGGGGGATTTGATGATGAAAAGGCTTCCTTTAGGACATGGCTTTATAAAATAGCAAGTAACAAGATAATCGATAATTACAGATCTACATATTATAAATATGTTACTGTTGTAGATGAATTTGAGGAAGGGTTAGTAGGCTATGAAAATGATTTGGAAGAATCATTTCAGCTTAAGGAGGACGCTAAGGAGATATTAGAGATTATTAATACTTTAAATACAAGCATTCAGCAAATTTTAAGACTAAAGATATTTGGAGGAATGACATTTTTAGAGATTGCTTCTTTAATTGATATGTCAGAATCTACAGTTAAAACTAAATATTATTCAAGTATTAAAAAGATAAAGAAGATATTGGAGGTGAAGAAGAATGAACAGAGAAAAAGAGGATTTTAATATTGAGAATATGGATTTAGAAATAGAGGTTCCAGAATTAAATTTAGGGGAATTAGATGAAATACTTAATGAGGGGGTTAAACCTAAATTAACATTTTTCGCTTACTTAAGAAATGCTTTTAAAGAATTAGGCTTTAATAATATATTTCATGATAAAACTGAACTAGGAATTATATTGCTATCTGGAATATTTGTATTATTTTTTTCAATGACCAGTTTAAATAATAGAGAGGTAGGAAGTTTATATAAATTTATATTTATATCTTCACCAATACTTTATCTTAGTGTGATTTTATTCTCATTTTATAATTCAAAAACAAAGGGTGTTTTTCAGTTAGAAATGACTTGCAAATATAATTTGTATCAACTTTCAGCTTTAAGAATGTTTATATTTAGCCTTGGAAGCATCTTAATAAACACAATAGTTATAGTTTTTATGAGTATATCAAATAAAGATTTAAATGTCTTAAGGCTAATAATATTGTCAGTTACAGGTTTATTTCTATTTTCAACAGTCTTTATATATGCACTAATGAGGTTTAAAAGTGTATTTTCAAAGGCATTTATTATAGTAGGGTGGATTTTAGGAAACTTACTTTTAAGTTTAGGAAATGAGGAGTATTATTTAGATTTTTTAATGGAAGTTCCAATATATGTTCACATAGTAATTTCAATTGTATGTATATTTCTATATGTGAAGAATTTGAAGGAATTAATAGATTATAGGTATAAAAAAAGGAGAGAAATTTTATGTTAGTTGTTAATAATGTAAGTAAGAAATATGGGAGTTTTTGTGCCCTTAGGGATATCAATTTAGAGTTTAATAATGGGATATATGCACTTTTAGCTCCTAATGGGGCAGGAAAGACAACTTTAATTAAACTATTAACCACATTAATTTTTCCAACCAGTGGAGAAATACTTTATAAGGGGACAGATATAGTTTCATTAGATGGAGAGTATAGAGATATTATAGGTTATTTACCTCAGGACTTTGGATATTATAGAAATTATACACCAAGAAAGTTTTTACTATACTTAGCAGCTTTAAAGGGAATAAAAAAAGAGGATGCCCTAGGGAAAGTAAAAGAGGTATTAAAAATTGTTTCTTTAGAAAATGTTGAGAATAAAAAGATGAAGGGTTTTTCAGGAGGAATGATTCAAAGGGTTGGAATAGCTCAAGCCTTGTTAAATGATCCTAAGATACTAATTTTAGATGAACCAACAGCAGGGTTAGATCCTAAGGAAAGAGTTAGGTTTAGAAATTTACTAAGTGATTTATCAAGAGATAGAATAGTAATAATCTCAACACATATAGTTTCAGATATTGAGTTTATTTCTAATGAGGTAATTATGATTAAGGATCATAAGATTTTATATAAGGATTCCATAGAAAATATATGTAGCACTTTAGATGGTATGGTTTATGAAACCTCAATGACCTTTGAGGAAAGCAAAGAGTTTAGAAAGAAATATATTTTATTATCAGAAAAACAGGATGGTGGAATAATGAAAGCTAGATTCATAAGCCAGGGGAATAATGATGAAAAATGGGTTAGGGTTAATCCTAATATAGAGGATGTATTCCTTTATCAATATAGAGATGAGGAGTTGGAAGGATAATTTTATGAGTATTAAAAAGGGTGAATGGGAAAAACTTTTTAGAAATCCAGTGTTAATAGTTCTTACAGGTATTTTCTTAATATACAATTTTATTTTAATTAATGATAATTCCTACATAAAAGGGGGATTAGATGAAACTAATAAGCTGATAAGTCAGGTTGGATATAAAGTAGACGAGGACATGTTTAAAAAGTTAGAAAATATGTATGATGAGAAGATGAAGGATTTAAATGAGCTTACAGAAAGAAAACTTTACAAAACCTTTGAATCTATGGATGGATTTTTAGCTGATAAGGATTTAGATAAGTGGATTTATGGGGAAAAAGTATTTTCAAAGGAGGATATGGATTTAATAAATCAGTTAAGTACAATTAATTTATATAAAAATGTAATTCCAGAGTTTATACACAGAATAGAGAGTTTAGATTCTGAGAAAATGGCTGGAGATACAATAGACGATTATGGAGTTAAAGGAGAAGCTGCTAATTTAGTTAGAAAAAATTATGAAGATTTAGGGGTAAGACTTAAAGAGTTAAAAAGTAATGGAGAACATAAAAATTTATTCTTCTTTGGAGTAAATTATAGAACTCAAAATTTATTATATAAAAAAGTAATTGGAGCCTGCTTAATTGAAATTATGATACTTATAGTATTAGGAGTATGTTTTTTAGTAAATTATGAAAGAGAAAATAAAACTCTAGGATTAGTTTCTACTACAAAAAGAGGGCGTAATCTTATTAAGGATAAGGCTATAGTTGGACTTATTTATTCAATACTAGCTGCAATAATAATCTTAGGAATTACTCTAATTGTATATTTTAGTGTGTTTGATTATAGTAAGATTTGGAATGTTCCAATTAGTAGTGCTTTAAATTGGGAATTAGGTCCTCATATATCTTGGTATAACCTTACAGTTTTACAAAACTTACTTCTTTCCATAGGAGTTGTTTTAATAATATCACTTATTTTAGGGGGAATAAGTTTATCCTTATGTCTTTTCCTAAAGAGTAGTTATAAAGCTTTTTTTGCCTTCTTTATACTTTTTGGAGGATTATATATGCTGCCAGGAGTATTTAGTATGAGTTCAAAATTAGTTATATGGTCATATTTTAACATATTTATTTTAACCTTAAATCCACAAAAATGGTTTGCAGAGGCTGGAGCACTGTTAACTTCAAAATATTATATAGAAGGAACATTAATAAGCAATGGAATTATTGTAACTATAATTTCTTTAATTTTAATAAAAAGATTTAAGAAGGTAGATATAGTATAAGGGAAAAATATTAATTTAAGTGAAGAGGTAAAACATGAGAATAATAATTAATGAAATAAAAAAGCTTTTCAATTTAAAGATTCTATTGATTCTTGGATTAATAGTTTTCATGATATGGAAAATATTTATAAGTTTTTGGATAGAAGTTTTTCCAAATGGTTCAGAAACACCAACTTTTAATTTAAGCGTACAAATGCTTAAAGATTATGGAACAACAATGGATGAAAAGGAGTTTGAAGATTTTAAGGAAAAGTCAGCTTTAAGAGAAAAAGAAGCAGACGAATATTTAAAACAAGATAAAGATGCACAAGAACTTGGAATAAAATCATATAGAGAGTTAAGAGAAAGTTTGAATATGGAAAAAACTAGTGGAAAGATTGAGGAGCTTTATTCAAAAATATATTTTAAGGATAAGGTAGATCTGTTTTGGGAGATGGGAGCTAGAGAGTCTTTAATAGCGTCATATGAAAATCGTTTAAATAGAAGAGATTTATATTATAGTGAAACCAATAGGTATAAAAGGTTAGAAGAACTTGAAAAAGGTGAGCAACCAAAATCTATTTTAAGTTATATTACTTTTTCAAATTATAATTCCTTAATAACTAATTTTTCAATACTTGTTGTGGTTACCTTAGCTTTTGTAATATCACCAATATTTTTAAGGGATGAAAAAAATAAAGTGAATTTTCTCCAGTATTCATCAAAAACTGGAAGAAAGATAGGAAGTAAAAAAGTTATTTCAGCCATGATAACTGCCTTTGGTATAAGTACTTTGGAGTTAATAGGTCTATTTTTAATGTATATTCCTAATGATACATTGCAATTTTGGAATTGTAGTATAAATTCTAGATTTAATTATATGGTTTCTTGGTTTGATTTAACTTTTGGACAATATATAATGTTAACAATTTTAGTTATATATATAATAACTTTTGTGGTAACTAGCGTATCATTATTTGTAAGTAGTAAAGTTAAAAGTTATGTGGCATTAATAGGAGTACAAGTACCTATTTTAGGAGCTTTAATAATGTTTTTAGATAATATAGGACTAAATCATATGACCACAATAAATTATCCTAAATATATTCCTTTAATTGCTTATGTAGTATTTATTATAATTTCAATACTTTTAATAATTAACTTATTAAAAAATGAAAAGAATAGGGATGTTTTAAATTAGTATAAATATTAAAGAGATAAGGAAGTATTAAAGCAAAAAAGTCTGTAGCAAGAATATATTGTTACAGACTTTTATGTTTTAAAAATATAAATTTTATAAATACTTATGAATATGCTTAATAAATAAAGAGTTAGATAATTATTAAGCTTAAATACATTTAAATAATATATAGTTATTAGATTTGTGAAAAATATAATAATAAATAGAATGTTTTTATACTTCAAATACCGTATTTTCAACCTCTGGGTTTCCTATATAAAGTCTCATTGCAACTAATGGAATGTAAAGTGTAAATATTTGAGAAAAAGCTGTTATTTCTAGATATAATGGTATATCAAAGACTTTATTTATAGAGCTAAAGGAATAGATTATTGCTCCAGTTAGTATAACTCCCATAGATGTTACACAAACATAAGTAAAGTGTTTTAAGTTTTCTCTATTCCTTATATTATGATCTGTATATAGATTATATAAGAGAACTCCTAAGACTATAAAGACATATAAATATGACCATTTAAAGTAAGAGTTAAATTTATTAAGGGCCCAATTTATAAACTCAAGACTTATATAATCATAAAGTTCATTATGGATTCTTAAGTTAGTTAAAAATATACTTTTTATTAGAAATGAAGTAATTATTCCAATTAATATTAAGAAAGAGGATAAAGTTAAAAATAATTTTTGTTTTACTAAGCTTTTTCCTCTACCTAAGAAAATACTTATTGCAATTATTAGAAAGAAAGATAAATATAGAATAATAAACACCTCCAATCCTTTTAAGTTTACATATTAATTATAACTTAAATTCTAATAAATTACAAATATTGGAAAGAAAAAGCTATAGTATAGTAGATTTTTTAATTAATCAAACTATACTATAGCTTTTTCTTTTTTATAGTCTGTGTTTGTTAGCACAAATAAATTATACTATGTTTAAATTAATGTTTATTTCTAAATATAGATTAAAGAACATTTTAATAAGAAAAAAGTTTCAGGCTGATTTTACTTTTTATTATTTTTAAAAACTACAATTAGATTTAATATAAAAATAATAAGGCTCATAATAGATATTAATAAAAGTCTTTTATTCCAAGTAGTTCATCCTAAAGCATTATTATCTGCTAGTACTCCTTGAAATACATGGCCAGAAAGCATTGCTAAAATACAAAAAGTATTCATACTTAAATCAAATATTTGAAGGGTTTTTCTACCAGAATTATTAAGATTTAATTTCTTATTTATATAAATTGCTTTAATAAAGTTTAAGGTTATAACAATAAGTAGAACAATATAAGTAAAAAATATTAGATGAAAATAAGACATAACATCCTCTAAAGGACTAATTTCTAACATAATTATTTCCTCCTTTAATAAAAATATATTATTTTATAAATTTTTTAATACAAAGAATAGATTTGTTTATAAAGATTTTGAGAAAAATATTTTTATGGGGGGTTAGCTTTTATCTTTTATAAAGCGTTTTTTTAAAAGAATAAATATGTTAATGACAATATATATAATTAGGATGTTTGATATTAATCCTAATATGCTAGTTGAAGTAGAGGATAGGAGTATGGTACTATCTTGGGGGAACTCATATGTTGTGAAATATTTTATTGGATATCCCCAATTTTTAAAGCCAGAAGAATCTAACTCATAGGGTGTTATAAAGGTTAAAAGTAAATTTATCCAAGCAGCTTGGTTAAGAATTTTAAAGTTAATTTTTCCTTTCATAAAATCCTCCAATATTATCTATTTTAATAATAATATAACATGAAAAATTTGTATTATAATTTATAATTAGTAAATTTTTGTTTAATAAATTTTACTGTTAAGAAAAAGAGTTGATAATTAAAGGATTTATTTATATAATGTAATTGAGTAGATATTTAAAATCTACTTTTGAAATAGGCGCAGTGATGCTTAATAGGGAATTTAGTGTAAAACTAAAGCTGCCCCCAGCAACTGTAAATGACTTCGACTTAACGATATGCCACTGTGATTAATCATGGGAAGGTGTTAAGAAGATATAGTTATGAGCCAGGAGACCTGCCTAATTCAAAGCAAAACAGTTTATCTTTCTGGGGAAAGAGGCAAGTGATTGAAATTTTATCATACTGAAGAGGCATAGAGCCATATTAATAAACTTCTGACTATTCATGAGTTAGTTTGTTTAAATTTAGGTTTAAGTTAATAATGGTAAGCTACAATGAGGTGGCTTGAATTAGTATGATTAAAATATAGAGATTCATCAATTAACTTGTAGAGATTTTCCTAGATAGGTATTCAAACTGAGTATCTATCTTTTATTTTTGGGTAATTTAAGCTAGGATTATTCAAAAATAACAGCAGAAAGCAAATCCAAAACAGGTAAAAATCTCAATGGTGAGTAAGGTACTTTATGAAGTACCAAGGTTCAAAGAGGAATCAAAAGTTAATTAAGTTGTTTTAAAGGCTAATATAAAAAAAGCCTCACTAACAAAGAGGTTAGTAAATAGAGTAGGATACTCTAAAGTAAACAACTTAAAAATGTTTAAGAGTTATATGATATAGAGATTAAAAGTTAAAGTAACTTGTACTTAAAAAGACTTTTAATTTAAATCATATAACTCTTTTTTATTTTGTCTTTAAAGTATTTAAAAGGTAATTTATAATTCCTTTTTAATATAAATTATTAAGAATTATTTTTTATATAAATTTTTAAAGCCTTTATCAATAAAATAAGTGCATATATTCCTAAAAATCCAATAGTTAAGATAAAGATTAAATAAAATATAGAAAAAACACTGAATAAAGCCATAGAAGATCCCCCTTAAATATAATTTGGATTTATTAATATAATTATCAAACTAAATTGGATTATTAGTATTTAATAGCTGTTTTGGTCTTTCTTGCTTTCTGGGTTATTATATTATTTATCACAAATGCAGAAGATATAACAAAGATCCATATCATAGGATAAGAATATCTGTTAAATGTAATATAAGGTATATGAACTACACTATAGTATATAAATAACCAAAATAATATTCTTGCTGTCTTATCAAGTTTGTTATTTTTAGATTTTTTATGTATTGAATACATACCTATAAATCCAAGAGTTAATAATAGTATGTGATAAATTCCAACAAAAACTATATGGATATTATAAACTGGTTTCCAGTAGAATGGGCTTATCCAAAGAATAACAGTTTTATCTATTAAATACCATTTTGCATAAGTTAGTGGTTTCTTTAATATATAATTTTTAAATCTATATACTAAATTATCCTTATAATACTCTTCTTGTTTTATTACATCATCAGTTGTCTCCCAAGGATGAAAATCTATAGTAGTATCATAATTTATATATGAACCTTGTATCATAGGATTTCCAGATGATAAGGTAAAAGGAATAAATCTATGGAATTCTTTATAATTTCTTATCCACCAAGGGCTCATTACTAAGCAAAATACTGATGACACTATTATAGTGAACTTAAGTATATCTTTAAATTTATAGTTATTATATATCCATAAAATTAATACTACAATAGGATATGCCCCAACTGTAGGTCTAAATAATGCTGCTATTCCCCATACTATACCGCCTATAATATAATGTTTTATTTTCTTTGACTTTATTGCTACTAATGTTGTATATACCAATAGTAATATTAAAAAATAAAATATAACTTCCGTTAGAAGTAAATTTGGAGTAAAAAGATTAGGTAAATATAAAACGCTTAATATTGAGCTTATAATTCCTACTTTAGAGTTGAAAAGAAATCTTCCAATAAAAAATATTAGTGAAAAACTTAAGCTCATAAGGACTACTTGGAAAATTCTAAATGCAGTTATACCTCCAAATTTACCAAATATACTCATAAAGAATGCCATAGTATAAGGCAACCCAGGCATTATAAATACTGTTTCATCATTTACGTTATGATATGTAAATTTACCAGTATCTAATAGGGTCCATGCACTTCTAACATACTTTACATCGTCATTATTCCATTCATTAAAGTTACCTAGCAAATAATTATTTCCATATTTAATTACAGTATAAGTTCCTACAATAAAAAATATGAACATAATAGTATATAATATCAATTTAGTTTTCTTACTTTCTTCTTTTAAAGAAAACAATGTGAATCTCCCCCTTATTTAATACCAATAAAAAACGAACCTAATATTATAAAACCAACACCTATCCATCTATTGGTAGGGACACTTTCATTCAAGATAAAGATAGAAACAAATAGTGCTAAAACATAGCATAAACTTTGTAATGGATATACTAAAGATAAATCTGAGTTCGAAAGTATATATAACCAAATAAGTGTAGCTACACCATATAGCAGTACCCCACACAAAATATATGGGTTAAATATTAAATTAATTATGCTATCAAATGTAAAAGCTAAAGTTTTATTTTTTAACCCTATTTTCCACAAGGTTTGTCCACATACTAATAGTAAAATATTTAATATAAGTAAAGGATATATCATTCTTTGTTCTCCTTTTCATTTTTTAGTAAAGCAATTTCTTGTGTAAGTCTAGTGAGTTTAATCTGTAAGGATGTTATTGTAACTATTAAACTTAAAATTAATATAAAACAAAATAAAATTCCAATTAAAAATAACAATGATGGTGGATAGATTATATTTAGTATTTTTGAAAAATAATCTAAAATACCACTATTTAATGATAATAAAAGCATGCTTATTCCAGCAGTAAACCAAACTAAAGTGTATCTTATGTCTAATAACCGTTTTTTTATAAATAATATTGTCAAAATTAAAAATATTAATGCTATTATAACGCAATACCAATACATAAAAATGATCCTTTCTTATTTATCAGGTGAAATTATAGTTGCAAAAGTTACTTTTAGCATATAGTAAATAGATTTTAGTGGAGTTATAGAGGATTTTCCAGATTCTCTATAGTTCATTTCAACAGGAATTTCTTTAACTTTAAAACCTTTTCTAATAATATATGATAGTGTTTCTACTTCTGGATAATCTTTAGGATAATATTCTACAAACTCCTTAATTACAGAGTTATTTACAGCTCTATATCCTGATGTAGTGTCAAAAACTTTTTTTCTACCTAAAATTGAAACAAGTGATGAAAAGAAGTTTATTCCTAATTTTCTATAGATACTAGGCTTATAATTGCTATTATTTATAAATCTAGAACCTACTACCATATCGTAATTTTCATTGATTATGGCTTTTATCATATCATTCAGATATTTTGCCATATGTTGACCATCTCCATCAAATTGAATGGCTATATCATAGTTATTATTGTAAGCATATATATAACCTGTTTGAACTGCTCCTCCTATTCCTAAGTTTAGTGGTAAGTCTACAACATTAACTCCCAATTTTTGAGCTTCAAACTTGGTATTATCACTAGAGGCATCATTTATGACTAAGATATCTAAATCTTTTATCCTTTGATTATAGATATCCATAATAACTTTAGAAATAGATTTTTCTTCGTTATATGCAGGAATAATCACTAAAATTTTCATTTAATAGCTCCTTTCAATTATACTACTATATTAAGATATATTAACATAATATACAGTATTTTGCAAAATATATAACGAATTATATATATAATTATAATGATTTTAAAATATATGTTTAATAAATTGTAACAATTAATAAAAAAAGGTTAATTTATATAAAATTATATGTTAAATTTTATTTTTTATATCTATAAAATTTAGTATTAAACATATATTATAAAAAGGATTATGTATATTAAAATGAAAAATCTCTAGCTACATAAGCTAGAGATTTTTTTCTGTCAAAACTTAAATGCATAGATTATTTTATATGTGAGATTCCGTCAAAACTTAAATGTTTACTTATGTTCATGTTTTTTTGAGTCTGCAACTACTAAGGTTATACCACCTACAATAATTGCTACTAATATAACATAATTAAGATAAATTACTATGTTACCTAACATATATCTCACTCTCCTAAACCTATATTTTATTTTAAGTATTAACAATTTAATTATAATTTTGTTTATAGATAGTATCAAATTTTCAAGCTTGTACAAAAAAAGAAAAATAAAATATTTTAGTTCTATTTCAATTTTATTTATAATAAAAGTTTAGATTTATTGTTAATTAGTAAATTTATTACCTATAGTATTTCAAAAAGTTACAATATTTTAAAAGATAGTACTTTTGTTCAAATGAACAATAAAGTAGAAAAATAAAAAAGGAAAATTTTTAAATATTTTTTATTTTTAAATCTTTAGAAAATAAATATGTTATTTATAAAATAAAAAGGTATAAAAATAGCTATTTGAAAGGTGGTATGACCAATTTCTATTATCGAAATCGAATTGGATAATAGAGTACATAAATAAAATGAATATTTTAACGAAATTAAAAGTTAGAAGAGAATAATGTTAAAAAATAATTTATTACTGTAATATACGTAACAATTTGTTAATTTTAGAACATTGTTAAATTGAAGATGGAGTGGTAACATTTATAAGTAAAATAAAGTATTAATTTATATTGTATATATTGTTGAGTGAGTAAATGAAGAGCTATTCAGTGGGAGGAATAGCTCTTCTTTTTTTAAAAAACTTATAGGTTTAAGAATCTCTTTGAAAGAGAGGTATTCTCCTTAATTAAATGAAGTGACAATAATTTTGAGAGAGTTAAAGTTGATTGACTAATTAATTACACTTTTAATAATCGTAAGAGATAGGCTATTAAATCTTAAACCTATAAGCTTAAAAAGTAAGTAGTTATGAAGAAGGAATGAAATAAACCTTCTTCATGAATTATTATTTACTTAATCTAAATTTATATTCAAAATTAAATTTATTTATTTAATTTTATAGCTCATTAGTTAAAATATGAGAAATATACAAAAAACTAATGGGAATGAATGGATTTAAAGGATAATGGATGAATTTTAGCGAATTTATTCAATGAAATTTGTGGTAAATAGTGGTATTATATAAAGGCAATTGCAATTTTTTATTTTTAAGTATTGGTGTTTAAACAAGAAAGGGGAAAATATTTTTGGTTATAATTTTTATGGGAATAGTTATGTTTATTATTGGGCTTATTTGTAAAAAGCTGCATGATGACTATGAGGAATATCCCAATCTTTTTGTAGGATATAAACTAAAGTATGCAATGAGGAATAAAGAAACATGGGAAGAGGCAAATAATTATATTTTAAAACCATGTATTGGGGTGTTTATATTCTCAATAATATTCACTTTGATAATTAGATTTTTTAATTTAGAAATTTCTGATATAGGGTATATCGTGGTGAGTATATTAATTTTAGTTAGTCCTATAATTTGTACTGAAATTCATATAAGAAGATTCAATAAAATTAAAGAAATTTAGTTTTATAATAAATATATAACTATTAGTTTTTTTCAAAAGGGCATGTATCAAAATAGCTTTTATTATATTTTGATACATTCCTTTTTTCTTTATAAATTTAAATTAAGTATGAGAAACTATTAATTTAAGAGGATAATTATAGAATTTAATAATAATAGAGATTTTATATAGGAATTTTTGAAGTTGTGTTGAATTATATATTAAAGAAATTAAATTTTCGTTTTATTAAAGGGGTTGAGAAAATGAGAATATTAATGTTAGATTTAGATACTTTAAGAGCAGATCATTTAGGTTGCTATGGATATGAAAGAAATACATCACCTAATATAGATAGTGTTTCAAGGGAGGGCATAACTTTTGAAAATTACTATTGCTCAGATGCACCATGCCTTCCTTCAAGAGCTGCACTTATGTCAGGAAGATTTGGAATACATACTGGTGTTGTAAATCATGGAGGAGCTTGTGCTGATTTCAGAATAGATGGAGAGAATAGAGGTTTCAATGATAGAATGGCATTTAATAGCCTTCCTATGTTTTTAAGAAGTGAAGGGTTTTATACAGCTTCTATAAGTACTTTTGCTGAGAGACATAGTGCTTGGTGGTTTAATGCTGGGTTTAATGAGCTTCATAACGTAGGTGGATGTGGAGCAGAGTCAGCAGAAGAAGTAACTCCAACTGTATTAAAATGGATAGAAGATAATGGAGATAAAGATAACTGGTTTCTTCATGTAAACTATTGGGATGCACATACTCCGTATAGAACTCCAGATACTTATGAAAATCCCTTTGAAGGAGATGGTTTAAAGAGATGGATAAGTGAGGAAAGATTTAATGAACATCGTAACAATAAAGTTGGACCACATGGAGCTAGAGAAATAGGAATGTATAATAGTGATACATCACCAAGATTTCCAAAACATATGGGAGAAATTAAAAATTATGATGAGCTTATAAAATTCTTTGATCAATATGATTCAGGAATAAACTATATGGATTCTCATATTGGACAAATACTTAAATTATTAAAAGATAAAGGATTATACGAAGACCTTGCTATTATAATAACATCAGACCATGGGGAGGCAATAGGGGAATTTGGTATGTATGCAGAGCACGGAACTGCTGATTATGCAACTACTAAAATACCAATGATAATAAAGTGGCCTGGGGCTATGAAAAATTACAGAGATGATGGATTCCATTATAATTTAGATTTGGCACCAACTTTAGCCGAGTTATTTAATAAGGAAAAGAAAGATTATTGGGATGGTAGAAGCTATGCACAAAGTATCTTAAATGGAGAAGATACAGGAAGAGATTATTTGGTTTTAGGGCAATGTGCTCATGTGTGCCAAAGAGCTGTAAGATTTAAAGATTATATTTATATTAGAACTTATCATGATGGATATCACTTATTCCCAAAGGAAATGCTTTTTAATGTAGAGGATGATCCTCACGAAATAAGAAATTTATCAGAGATAAGAAAAGAACTATGCATGGAAGGAGCATATCTTCTTCAACAGTGGCATGATGAAATGATGATGACCAGTGAAAGTGATGTTGATCCACTTTGGACTGTAATAAGAGAGGGAGGACCATATCATGCTAAGGGTCATTTAAAAGAGTACTGTAAAAGATTAGAGCAAACAGGAAGAGGATGGGCAGTTCCAGAACTTAAGAGAAGACATCCAGAGGAATTTAAATAAAAGATAAAAATATAATTTTTAGTAGGGCATATAAAGAAAATTTATTATAAATTTAATAAGCTTAAATATTATGGGTTAGATATATTAAAAAACTTATAAATAGATTTAGAGTTTAAAAAATATAAGCGCTTTATCTATTTATAAGTTTTATTTATATGTGTAGTTATTTATGCATATGTTATTTTATTTATTTTAAAAACTATTAGAGGCTCTTAATGGTAAAAAGAGCTAGTCCATTTTTAGAGTAATTTTTATTTGCTAAAACAAGGTTTAGATTTATCTTTAAAATACTTTCTTATACGTAAGAAGTAGTATGCAAAGAATATAATACTATATAATATTATTTCAAAAAGCTTTTTATCAAATTTTGGTATGTATAAAAGCATTATATGTATGTACATTAAGCCATAAAATAAATATGCTGACCTTTGAATTTTTTTCCATGTTTTATAGTTCATTTTTTTTCTTACACATTGGAATGAAGTGATCATTAAAGGAATCATTAAGCATATCATGATTAAACTTAATAAAGTTGCAAAAAACTTATAATAAGTTAAAGAATGTGGGTTAGTAAAGAATGTAGGGAAATAATATATTCCATATAAAATATTATGACCTAAGGTTAAGATACAAGCGATTATTGAAAGTTCGCCTCTTATAGCCATTAGGTTTTTCTTATATTTAAATGAATTACTTAAAGCTCCAGTGTACATTACTATAGTAAATAAAGCTAAGGAAAAAGTACTTTTAGAGAATACTCCTATAGTGTATTTACTTATGTGTTTAGGAATGTAGTTATGTAGATCGGTTTTCATAAATACTATGAAAAATACAGCTATTAAAGTAGCTATTATGTAGAGTATTGAAGAATATTTTTTTATTTTTTTATAAAAAACAATACTCAAGAATGTTGTTATTAATAATGAAATTATAAGTAGCATTATTATATCTCCTTTTCTGTTATTGATAATCAATTTCAATTAGATTATATATTCAAGTTAGATTTTAGTCAACAAAAAGTTCATTTTTATAACAATTTATTTTTATTTATTATAAAATAATCTTTTTAGTAGGATATTTGATTTTAATGTGGAATTATATAGGAAACGCCTATTTTTAGTATGAGAGGAGAATAAAGATGAGAGTTAAATTAGTTGGATTAAGTGAGGAAATGTTAGAAGCTGTCAAGGGATTAGAAGAACTAATTGATTTTCAGCTTTATAATGAGAAGGGAAGTAAGAATGAAAATTTAGAAATTATAAATGTTTCTAAGCTTCCTGAAGAATCAGAAAATGTAATAGAAGTCCTTAGAGGAAAAAATAATGAAATAAGATATAAGAAAAAACACCACTTTTTTAGAGCATTTAGTTTATATCTTCAATTTCTTAAAAAGGGAGAGGAGAGTTTTTCAAGAAGCGAAAAAACTTATATTGATTCAGTAGGAGCAATGATAGATGCCTCAAGAAATGCTGTCTATAGAGTTTCTGAGGTTAAAAAGATATTAGGATATATGGCCTTAATGGGACATAATAGGTGTATGCTTTATACTGAAGATACTTATGAGATTGATGGTTATCCATACTTTGGTTATATGAGAGGAAGATATAGCAAAGAGGAGTTAAGGGAAATTGATGATTATGGATACTCTTTAGGTATAGAGGTTGTACCTTGTATTCAAACTTTAGCTCACTTAAAACAAACTTTAAGATGGTCATATGGGGAAGGTATGAAAGACACCCAAGATGTACTTTTAGTAGGAGAGGAAAAGACTTATAGGTTTATAGAGGCAATGATTTCTTCTTTAAGAGAGTGTTTTAGAAGTGAAAATATTCATATAGGTATGGATGAAGCCTTTGATTTAGGAAGAGGACATTATTTAACTAAACATGGATATGTTCCTCATCAAAAACTTATGGTAGAGCATTTAAATAAGGTTAATGAAATAGCAAAAAAATATGATTTTAAGCCAATGATTTGGGATGATATGTTTTTAAGATGTGGAGCTCCAGATGGTGGATATTACGATTTAGATATAGTTATAACTCCTGAAATAGCAAATAATATTCCAGAGGAAGTTTCTTTAGTTTATTGGGATTATTATAATTCTGATGAAGAAAAATATAAGAAGCTTTTAGATATTAGAGATGACTTTAATAATAATATTATCTTTGCAGGAGGATGCTGGAGGTGGAGTGGATTTGCTCCAAACTATTCAAAGACCTTTGAAACAACAAATGCTGCCTTAAATCAATGTAAGGCTAAAGGAATAAAGGAAGTCTTTGCTACTGCTTGGGGAGATGATGGATCAGAAACGCCAATATATTCAATAATAGTAGGTCTTATATTATTTGGAGAGCATGGCTATTATAACAAGGTGGATAAAGAATGGATAGATGAAAGATGTAAGGCTTTAACAGGGCTTAGCATGGAGGATTTTACTTCTTTAGAAGAATTAGATCTTGTTCCATCAGTTAAAATTCCTAATATGGAGGTTTGCAATCCTTCAAAATATATAGCTTACCAAGATTTGCTTTTAGGAGCCTTTGATAAGCATTTAGAGGGTTTAGATTTAGAAGAACATTATATTAATCTTTCTAAAAAATATGAGGAAATAGGAGAGAAAAGTGAGAGGTTTAAATTAATGTTTACTATGTATTCTAAACTTGCTGATTATCTTTCTGTTAAAAGTGAGATAGGACTAGAAATAAGAAAAGCTTATTTAGAAAATGATAAGGATGCCTTAAGGCTTATAGCATATAACTTTATTCCAGAAATACAAGAAAGGTTAAAGAGTTTTCATAAAAGTTTTAGGGAGCTATGGTATAAAGAATGTAAAGGACAAGGTTTTGAAGTTATAGATATTAGACTTGGTGGAGTTATGGCGAGATGTGATTCAACTATGTATAGAATAAAAGCATATCTTAAAGGAAATATTGATAAAATAGAAGAGCTAGAAGAGGAAAAGTTGTATTTTTCTGAATATTTTGGAGGAGATGATTGTAAACTTATATGTTGCAATGAATATCAAAAAATAGCAACACAAAATATTTTGAGCTGGTAATAAGTTTGTATTTTATAAATTTTGGAAATATAAGCAATAGATAAACAATTAAATTGGGGATAGTATGATATGAAAAAAATTATTATAAGTGTAATCACAATAGTAATTATATGGGTTATATTAATGTCCACTGACTATTATTTGATAAAAACTAATGAAAATCCAATCTTTTCAGTAGAAATTGCTGTTTATAAGGATGGAGGTTCCACAGAATATTGTGGGTTGGGATATAAAATTATTAAATATGTAAAAATGAGTTATGAAAATGATGATATTTCTACAGAAGTAAGGTTAGGACCATGGTTTATGAAGTATTCACCCTAATATACTTAATTGAAAATTAAAAAGCATAAAAGATTAAAGTTTATTTATTTTAAGAGAAATATTATTAGAAATAATATTTTAAAAAATAGGATTATTGAGTTTGGAAAATTTTAAGGAGGATTTTTAGTTGAATACCTTTATTAGGTTGTATGAGGATTTAGAGCCTTTTATAATGGGTATCTTATTAGTTATATTTTTAATTTTTGTGAATAAATATTTTAAGTGGAAAATAGGGAAAAAGTAATTAATATGAAATATAGGGAAGGTTAATTAAATGGAAAATAAAAATATTAAGTTGATTTTAGTAGCATTAGGATCTTTTATGCTCGTGCTGCTTCAAACAGAAATGTTTCAAAGAGTTATGGATATTTTTGGATTTATTGGATTAAGTGTAATAGGAGATATAATTCGTTTATTAAGTTCTATTTTATCCTTTGTAGGCTTTGTGATTTTTGCTTTTACATCTTTTAAAATTATAAAAAATAATATTAAATAAAAAATATATGGCTATACCTGAAGTTTCTTAGAAGGGGGAAATATAAGGTATAGCCATCTTCAATTTAAAAAGGCATATAGAAAATTTGAGAAATTAAGACTTTTAGGAGGTGATGAACATCAATCACAAAAATTAAGCCTTAACTTCTATAAGGATACACACTTAGGTTTCCCTTAAAAATTTCTTTTATACTAAATCTTTGAAAGGTTAATTTGTGTTTAAAGAAAAGTCTTTATGAAGAGGGTACAATTTAAGTAAATATAAAATTTTAGTACACTTAATTTTAATGATTAATTTACATAAATAAAGATTGGAATAAGTGAAAATTTTTGTTTGACAATAATTATTATTAGGAGTAAAATAATTTGCATAGGAACCGAGAGTTTTCATGCGAACCATTTTAAAGTGGTATGCATCTAATAGGATAAAATTATTTTATAGGAGATGACAATTATGGACGGAATTAAAAAATTTACTCCAAGAGTTAGTAAGAGAATTTTACTTTTTATAGCAGGATTAGTATGGGGATTTGCAGGATTTAGAGTATTTACTTTAGGTTTTGGAGATGTTATGTCACATCACGGAAACTTAATTATAACAATAATTTTTGCAGCAGTTATATTTTTTGTGTTTTTTAAATTTATATTTAGTAAAATGTTTAAGAAACATACAACAAGAATAGTAAATAGTAAACTTGATAAACATTGTGTATTTTCCTTCTTTGATTTTAAGAGTTATCTTATAATGGGATTTATGATTTTCTTTGGAATTTCAGTTAGAAACTTAGGAATATTTAATCCAGTTTATTTAGGAGATTTTTATATGGGATTAGGAGCAGCTCTATTTATGGCTGGTGTATATTTCTTTGTAGGATTTTTCACATTTGATAATTTAAAAGTTAAATATAAAATTAGCTAATTTAGTATAAAGATATTAAATGGTGCATAGAGTTTAGAAGACTTTATGTACCATTAATTTTATATGGAAAATCTTTTATATGCTTTAAATTTGGAGAGATATAATTTGAAATTTATTTTTAGAAAAGAGGGACTTATATGAATTATGATTCATTTGAAATAGCTATGCTTATAAAGGAAATTTATTCAAATACCATGGGGAAAGTAAGTGAAGGGCTTAAAGAAAGTGGTCTTACTCACCAACAAATAACAGTGATTAAACTTATAGCTCATAAAGGTAAGGTTACAGTTAAGGAGCTTTGCGATGAAATGTCCTTAGCTAAAGGAACTGTGTCAGGAATAGTGTCAAGACTTGAAAATATGGGGTATGTAGAGAAATTTAAGAATGAAAAGGATAAGAGAAATACATATATAGTTTTCTCTAAAAAAGGAGTAGAGTTTGCAAGAACTTTTAGGTGTGATATAAATAATAGCTTTGATAGTGTATTTGAAAACTTTACTCATGAAGAGGTTAAGGAAATAAGAGAGGTACTTTTAAAGCTTAGGGACAAGATAAAGTAATACTTAGTTATTTAGAATAACTTAATTAATTATTAGGGTATATAGTGTCTCTGCTATTTTTAAAGTCTTTTTAGAATTAAAAATGGTTAAAATATGGTTTGTAACTATAATGTTGTTGATATATAATAGTTGAAGGTTATTTAAAAATGAAGGAGACGACTTAAGGGATGGAAAATGAATTTGATATTGAATTTAAAAACTATTTGTATCAGGTTTTAGGAAAGGACAACCTTCAGGAACTAGAATCTAATGATGAAGATGGTGATTGTTATTTAGAGGTTGGTAGCAAGCTTTCTATAGATCTTTCGGAGGACATGGTTAGCCTTTTGACGGATAAGGATAGTCTCCTAGTTATTCTAAGGTTTCCAAGTGAAGCTAAGAAGAGTTTTAGAGGCGTAAGTAAAGGAAAGGTTGATTTTGGATTTCAGCTTTTTAAGAGAGAAGATTTTGATATTAATTATGATTTTGTTGGATTTACCTTATCAATAAAGGATGCTGTTGATTATAGTGATATGAGGCTAGATTTTAATTTTACTCCTGAAGGTTTTGAATTTTCTGAGAAAATGAATTACGCTTTAAATATAATTGCTATAGACGAAAAGCATATAGTAAGAGCTATGAGATATATTAGATTTCCAAGGGAGCTTTGTAAGATTATTAGGGAGTATTATTTGAAAATTACAAGGGAAGATTATAATAGAGAAGTTGCTTTAGAAGATTTAGAAAATCTAGATGCTATACTTTTTGATGGAATAACATCAAAGCAGGTAGAAGAAAGTTTTAGTCTCTATAAGTTTACAGATGAACCAGAAGAATCTAATTTAGATAAATATATTAAAGATTAAAACTATAATTATATTAGACTATATCAAAAGTAATTTAATTATAAATACTTATATCTTGTGCAAGTTTTATGATTAAGTAAATACTTTGATATGGTCTTTTTCATTATCTGTACCAAAAATAGATTTTGGTATATAATGGATTGGGATGGCGTGTAATAAATGGGGAGGTTTTTATGATGAATGAGAAGCTTAGTGATGTTAGAGATTTCGTCAGAGAACTTATTAAAACAGATGAATTCGAAGATGAACTTTTCTTAAGTGCTATCAATAATGCTAGGGATGAACTGGAAAAGAGTGAAGAAGAGGCGTGTTATGATGATGAGGGGGTTATTGTTGGTATAGGAGATAAGACCTATATGGATATTAAGGGAGATAGTGCAATGGTTCTTCAAAATAAAGATGAATTTAACCTATTATTAAGATGGGATAATTCAACACAAGAAGATCATTTTGCTATTAACTATGGAAAGCTAGAGCTTGGATTTCAGATTTATCCAAAAAAGGAGTTTGGGCTTTCAAGAGACTTTATAGGGTTTACTCTAACTATAGATGGAGTTTTGGAATGCAGTGCTTTTCCAGTTGATTTAAATTTTGCTTCCGATGATTTTTATTTATCAGAGGATTTAGATTATACTTTTGAGATCCTTTTAGTTGAAGGAAAAGAAGGAATAGTTAGAGCTATGAGAGATGTAAAAATACCAAGAGAGTTTTGTAAAGTTATCAGAGAATGTTATCTTAAAATAAAAAGTGATGAATATGAAGAGCTAGAAGGCTTAGAAGATAGGATGAACATACAATGGCATGTTAGAAAGCTTGGAGGAAAGATGGTCGAAAGTAAGTATGGAGTTTATAAAATTAAAAATGAAATCCAAATGTCAAAATTAAATTCTTATATAAAGTTAATATAGCATTTGTAAGATGTTACAAAAATAAAAGAGAATAATGTTACATATTTAGGGAGTAATTTGATTATATTAAATTACTCCCTTTGATTTTGCTAGGTTTTAATTAGATTGGTTTTATGTATTTAAAAATTTTACTTATTATTCATTATTATTTTTGTGAGTTAAGAATATTTACTTATTGTTCAAAATATGATACTATTTATTTGGGATAAAAAGGAAATTGAAAAAATTATAGAAATATAGGATTTTTTATAGGGTTATAATTTTGCTTAAATTATTTTGCTAAGCTAAATTAAAATAATGTACATTAGTTGACAGGAGGTTAATTAGGTGAAGAGAAATATTAAGGCTTTAATGTTCGGCGGATTAATTACAATTTTGACATTAAATCTTATTGCATGTAGTAGTTCTAATAAAGCATTAGATAAGGGAAAAGAATTTATTAATGAAGGGCAATATGAGAAAGCAGTTGTGTCTTTAGAGTTAGCTTTAGACGAAAATCCTAAAAATAAAGAGGCAAAAGAATTAAAAGATATGATCGAAAATTATTTGCAAGCAAGTAAGGCTTTAGAAGATGGTAGTGTAAGAAAAGCTGAAGTTAAGGTTCAAAATATTGGAGAGAAGTCTAATGAATTTACAAATTTTAAGCAATGTGTAGATTCCTTAAAGAAAAATATAGATGAAAAATCTGAATATGATAAAGATATAAAAAGTGATATGGAAAAGTTAGAAAAGTTTATAGATAATAAAAATTATTCAGATGCAGTATTGCTTACAAAGAGTTTAGATGGAAGAGTAAGAACAAAGGAACAAAAGGAAAAATTTGAACAAATAAAATTGAAATTGATTTCAGAATTATCTATAGAAAGTACTAAGAAATGAGAGTTATTTGTAGATGGATACATTGGGAAAAAAAGTATTTCATATGATTATATAAATGGAAATAAGTTAAATTATAGATTTTTGGACTAAATATAATTCCAATTAAGTTTTTAATAAGTATTATAAGGGATATATCTTAAGATATATCCCTATTCTTTTATAAATAATAGTCTATTAAATTTATTTAAAAATTTATTAAAAAATCTAGCTACACCATCTCTAGAGAGAATAAATGTTACTATTAGAGAGCCTACTATTAGTGCAAGTAACTTTCCATAATTACTTGACATTAAGCTTGTTAATCCTAAAATACTACCTATAAAATAAGTATGCAAAAAATAAACTGAAAGAGTATTTTTACCTATTTTTGATAGGAATGTTTGATTTTCTGGCATTAAGTTTATAAAGACATATACAAAAGCGAATCCAATTATATAAACTGAAATATAAAGTAAGATTCCAGTGAATATTTCTATGTTAAAATTACTATAGGACCTATCTGCCCAGAAAAATTCATCTGCAATATTTGAATAGTTAACAAAAATTAAGGCTATTAAAACTCCAATAATTAGAATTAATATTGAAGGAACTTTGTTTATAATATTAAATCTTGTAAACTTCCTAAATCTTTTTAATTTTTCCTCACTAGAATAATAACCAGCTAAGAAAAATGGAGCAAAGGTAATGGTTCTAGAAAGAGCCATATAAGAGCCAAATTCACCAGAGAGTTTTACAAAGATACCTGCAACAATACTAAGTATAAAAATATTTTTAAACTTTAAAAGATCAGGTAAAAGGATTTTCCATAAAAACATTGCAAATATATACCATAGTGCCCAACCAGGAGTGAAGAAGGAAAATGCTTGTTCATTAGGAAGTTTAGTAAATTTACCTCTTAAAAATAATGGACCTGCCAATGTGATTAAATTCCATATTATATTAAATAATAAAAAAGGAGTGAGAAAATTTCTTACAGCATTTCTACGTCCTTTTTCTACATTCTTGGAAAGATACCCTGAAATAAAAACAAATACAGGCATATGGAATTCATAAATGAATACATATAAAAGTCTTGCTACTTCATAATCTTTTCTAATAAATTCTAAACTGTGTCCTAAGACCACTAAAAATATTAAAAGGCCTTTACTATTATCAATTAAGTAATTCCTAGTTTGTGTTTTCAAGTAATTCACTTCCTTAAATAAGTTTGAATATCTCTACTATATTGTTCTTAGTATGATAAAAAGTATTATTTTTATAATAAAATTATATAAAATAACTATGTATTAAAATTATTGTTAATAATTATGTTAAATTTAGGTATTAACAAATCTATTATAAAGAAAAATTTTTAACTATTATTGAATTTTTATTATACATTATATTAAAGTAGAATTAGTAATTAATTTTATATATTAATAATTATATAAAGTTAAAGAAGTTTTTAAGCATAAAAGGAGGAGAATAAATGTTAAAAATACTATTAGTAGATGATGAGGTTACAGAACGTGAAGGAATTGAATTTCTTATAAAAAGATATGAATTTCCTTTGAATATAGCTAAAGCTGTAAATGGAAAAGAAGCTTTAGAATACATAAAGAAAAATCATATAGATATTCTTTTTACAGATGTAAAGATGCCTTTCATGGATGGACTAGAATTAGCAAAGGAAACATTTAAATATGATCCTAAAATTAGAATAATAATTTTTAGTGCATATAGTGAATTTGACTATGCTAAAAAAGCCTTAGAAGCAAAAGTGGTTGATTATTTACTTAAACCTATTGAGGTGGATGAATTTAAAAGAGTTATGGAAGAGGTAATAAAAAGCTGCATAAAAAGAAAGGAAGAAGAGAAAGAAAAAGAATTACTTATGGAATCAAGTAAGAAGATTTTACTTTACAAGCTATTAGCTAATCACAACAATCAAAATGATATTAATGAAAAGTTAAACGTATACAATATACAACTGAAAGATAAATATTTAGTACTTATAAACATAGAAACAAGGGATAATTTCTTTGAGGAGAGGGAGGAGATTTTCTTTAACCTCTTAAATACATATTTAAAAATTCCATATGAATATATAAATTTTTATCCTAATGAATCATATTTATTACTTTATAGTAATTTAAAAATAAAAGAGGACTTTTTAGATGGAGTTTGTTCTAAATTAGCTAGAGAAATTAAGTTATTAGCTAATGAAAACTCTTCTTTTTTTATTAGCAATGTATTTTGTGGAATTGAAAAAATCTATGATGAGGTAAAGGGATTAAATAATATAAAGGAAAATATTTATGATTTTGAATCAAGGATTATTAGGATTAATAAGGATAAAACTAATGATTTATACACACTTGAAATAGAGAATGTAAAGGAAAATCTTAAAAACTCTATAAATGAAAGAAATTTAAATGATATTGAATTTTACATAAATAAGCTTATAGAATACATGTTAGAATCAGGTTCACTTAGTACTATATACATACATCACCTTTTTTATGATTTAATAGAAAAACTTTGTAAAGCCTTTGATATATATAATGGTGAAGTGAAAAAGAGATTTATAGAAAAGATATTAAAATGTAACTCAAGTGAAACCTTAAAAGCAGCTTTTGAATCTATTATAAAGGATATTGCAAAGGAATGTGATAATGATATTTTAGACGAAAAAAGCATAGCTAACAAAGTGATAAAGATAATAAAAAATGAATATAGCAGTGAACTGAGTTTAGATTATATTGCAGATAAGGTTAATTTTACGCCAACCTATTTAAGCTATGTTTTTAAGAAAGAAACAGGCTCAAACATAGTTAAATATATAACTGATTTTAGAATGAATAAGGCTAAGGAGTTTTTAGAAGAGGGTAATATGAAAATTGTACAAGTTGGTAAGGCCTGTGGATATGAAAATCAATCATACTTTAACCGTATATTTAAGAATTATTTTGGAGTAACTCCAAACCAATTTAAACGTAAGAATAGTTAAGGTAAGTGAGGTTATGTATGATTGAAAAAATAATAAAATGGTTTTTAGGAAAAGCATCTATAAGGAAAAAGTTAATTATTAGTTTTAGCATATCTGTATCTATACCAATAATAGTTTTAGGGGTTTATAGTTTTAGTGAATCAAGAAAAAATTTATTAATACAAACTGAGAAGACAATGGAAAATAATAGTCTTAGAATTGCTGATGAGATAGACTTTAAATTAAAAAAAGAAGAAGGGTATGCAAAATATCTTGCTTATAACTTAAACTTTAGGAAGGTTATAGAAAATAAGCCTAATGATAATATATCAATAGCACAAACCTTAAATGATACTGTAGAGCCTATATTTTGGTATTTTATAACCAGTGATGATTACATAAAGGAAATAAATATATATACTCCCAATGTAAGTGGAGAGATAGGATCATTTTTAAAGCCAAGTAATTTTGTAGAGGGTGAGGAATGGTATAAAAAAAGTGAAAAGAGTTTTAAGCCCTTTTGGAGTTATGAGGATGGAAAATTATTTATAACTAGAAGCATATTAGACACTGCAACTAATAGTAAAGTTATAGGTGTACTTAGAATTGAATTGTTTATGAGTATTATAACAGAGCCTTTAGAAAATATGGATTTCTTAGATAATGGAATTATTATTAAAGATAATAGTGGAAATATAGTTTTTAAAAAGCTGATGAAAAATAGTAAAATAAATGAATTGGTTTTAGAAAATATATTAAATATAAAATCAGGAGCTAATTTGAAAGAAAAGGAGTATTTAATATGTGAGAATAATATTGATGCTTCAAATTGGAAGGTATTTTATTATTTAGATAAAAAGAAAATAACAGAGGAATTAATCCCTATAATAGGTTCAACTTTATTAATAGTAATTTTTTGTTTAATTGCAGTAGTTATATTAATAAATATATTATCTAAAGCCTTAAGTAGAAGAATATTATTGCTTAAGGATAAGGCTGAAGATGTTTCAAAGGGGAATTTCAATAATCCTATTTTTACAGAGGATACTGATGAAATAGGAATTGTGACAAATAGCTTTGGACATATGACAAGGGACTTAAACGATATGATAAATAAAGTTTATAAAATTGAGCTTGAGAAGAAAGCAACTGAGCTTAAAGCATTACAAGCTATGATAAACCCCCATTTCTTATATAACAGTTTATCTACTATAAAGTGGAAAGCCATTAGAGAAGGAAATGATGATATAAGTGATATAACAGGGTATCTAGCTAAATTTTATAGAACTAGTTTAAATAATGGACAAGATATAACAGATGTTAAAAGTGAAATTGATAATATAAAATCCTATATTGAAATTCAAAAAATAGCACATTCATATAGTTTTGATGTGGAATATAGAATAGATGAAAAGGGATTAAAAAATAATATGTTAAATTTTATTCTACAACCTATAGTTGAAAATGCTATTAAGCATGGAATTGATTGTAATGAAGGAAAAGAAAGAGGAAAGATTATAGTTGAGTTTCAGGAGGATGAAGGTTCTTTAATCTTTAAAATTTATAATAGTAGTAACAATAATAATGATATTAATAGCATAGAGGAGATGTTAAATAAGCCAGGAAAAGGATATGGTATATATAATGTAAAAGAAAGAATAGAACTGTATTATGGTATAAAGTGTAATTTAGAGTGTTCTTTAGTTGAAAATAATTATATATGTATTGCACTAAGGCTTCCTAAAATAAATAATAAATTAAATTAAAAATAAACTAAGGTGCTGTATCAAAATTGAGAGATAAAACATAGAAGCATACTGAGAAAATTCATAAATTTCTCTTTATAAGGCTTTAAGTTTTATTAAAAGTTATTTTGATATAGCATTTTTTTATTAATAAAAAATAACGTAAAATTGTACAATGTTTCGAAAAAATGTATTATTTATTAATAAATTAAATGATTCTATAATTTAATCATAAGAGGAACTTAATAATTTATAAGCTATGACATCATTAAAGGGTGGATAAATTAAAGGGGGAAGAGATATGAGAAAAAAAATTCTAAGTGCAATTCTATGTATGATGATTGGAGCAACAGCAATGGTAGGATGTGGTGATAAAACTGATTCTACTCAAGCAAAAGATGGTGGTAAAGTAAAGCTTCGTATGACTAACTGGAATAATGAAGATACAATGAAAGATATGTTAAAGTATTTATCTGAAAAACTACCAAATGTGGAAATAGAGTATCAATTTATTGATAACTCAAACTATAACACAATAGTAGATACTCAATTATCAGCTGAAGAGGGTCCAGATATAATTTGTGAATCTCCAGCATCAGCCTTAAAACATGCTAAATTAGGATATCTAGAAAATGTAAACGATTTGGCTAAGAAGTATTCAGATTCAGGTACTAATGTTTATAAGTACGATAATAATGTATATGCTTTACCAGGAATAAGTTGGTTTGAAGGAATATATTATAACGAAAAATTATTTGAAGAAAATAATATTCAAATACCTAAGACTTTTGATGAATATATTGAGGTTTGTAAGAAATTCCAAAGCTTAGGAATAAAACCTTTAGCAGCAGGATTAAAATCATGGGAACCTTTATTAAAGAATTCTATGGCCTTTGTAACAGCAGAGTATTTATCAACAGATGCTGGTAAAAACTTTGGACAAGAGTATAGAGAAGGAAAAGTTAAGTTAGATGGTACATGGAATATGTATTTAGATAAATGGTCAGAAATGATAAAGGATGGAATATACACTAAAGATATGACTGGAATAGACCATGATCAAGCTTTAGAGGAATTTGCTACTGGAAAAGCTGCAATGTATTGTTCAGGACCATGGGATTTAGAAGCAATTATGTCAAAAAATCCTGATTTAAAACTTAATATGATGCCATTTTACGGAACAAAACCTAGCGATGGATGGTTAATAGGTGGACCTGGATGTGGATTTGCAGTAAATTCAAAATCTAAAAATAAAGATGCAGCAATGGAAGTATTAAAAGCTATATCTACAGAAGAGGGACAAAAAGCTTTATGGGAAAACAATCAAGGAGGATCTTCTTACTTAACTGGAACCTCATTCACTCTTCCAGAAGCCTTTAAGGGAGCTGAAAAAGCTATAAATGCAGGTCATATTTATTGTCCTTGGAATGAATGGGGAGATGCAGGATCAGCACATGTAGATTACGGTAAACAAATGCAAAATTATTTACTTGGAAACCAAGATCTAAAAACAACTTTATCAAATGTAGATTCTGCTGCAAGTGAACTTATAAATAAATAAAATTAAATCTTTTGCTCATAATTCTAATTTGTTTAGAGTTATGAGCAATTTTAAAAAACTTATCTAGCATTTAAAGGAGGAGACTACATGGAATTAGTTAAAAAGAAAAGAAGAACACCGGGAACTTTAGGAAAATACTTTTATGTTTTTGTATTACCAGCTTTAGCAATTTACTTAATATTTAGTATTGTACCATTTTTATACACAATATTTTATAGTTTCACTAATTATACAGATATAAATCCTATTAATTTAAGTTTTGTTGGATTTGAAAATTATGCTAAGGTATTTTCAACACCAGTTATGATGATTGGTATTAAGAATTCAGTAATATATGCTATAGCTCTTACAGGGTTACAAACAGTTTTAGCATTACCTTTAGCAGTGTTATTAGATAAAAAATTAAAAAGCCGTAATTTATTAAGGGCTGTATTTTTCTTTCCAGCAGTATTCAGCTCATTAATAATAGGTTACTTATGGAATTTTATACTTTCATCATCAGATTATGGTTTAGTAAATAATATATTACATTCTTTAGGATTAGACACAATAAATTTCTTCACAACAAATAAAGCTTTATTTTCTGTAATTTTTACTCAAGCTTGGCAATGGACAGGATGGGCAATGGTTATATTCTTAGCAAATTTACAATCAATACCAAAAGAATTATATGAAGCAGCAAGTATTGATGGAGCTGGAAGTTTAAAACAATTCTTTCATGTAACACTTCCATTAATGTGCCCATCAGTAAAAATAATCGTTGTTACAGGACTTATAGGAGGTATGAAAGTTTTCGATATCATATATTCAATGACTTCAGGAGGTCCAGGAAATGCAACTGAAACAGTTATGACTGTTATGATGAAAAAAGGTATTTCAGATGGATTCTATAGTACAGGGGCAGCCTTTGGAGTATTATTCTTTATCATAGTTCTTGTAATAAGTGGAATAACAACGAAATTAATGGGGAAATGGAGTGAGTCTATATCATGATGAATAAAGTGAAGAGTAGTGGAATTAAGAAAAAAGACAAAAAACTATGGGGATTAGAATTAGCAATGATTCTATTAGCTGCTATATGGTTTATACCAATTTATTATCTTATAGTAACAACTTTTAAATCTCCTCAAGAAGCAACAGCTAGTCCATTAGGAATTCCTAAGACTTGGATTTTTGAAAATTATTCTAATGCGTGGAAACAGATGAGTTTTCCAAGAGCTTTTGGCAATACAGTGTTTATAACTGCCACAGCGGTTATATTGATTGTTGTTTTTGGATCTATGGCTGGATATGCTTTAGCTAGAACAAAAACTAAACTTGGAAATCGTATGTTTTTACTTTTCCTTGCAGGATTAATAGTTCCATTCCAAATGAATATAGTAAGCTTATATAAAATCGTAAAGAGTTTACATCTTATGAATAGTGCCTTTGCTGTAATATTAGTAAACGTAGCTATAAACACACCTCAAGCAATATTTTTGTTTAAAGAATTTATAGAAGCTACTATTCCAATGGAGTTAGAGGAAGCTGCAGATATTGATGGATGTGGAGTATTAAAAAAGTTTTTTAGAGTTATATTACCACTTTTAAAACCAGTTATTTCAACTGTAGTTATAATAGTAACTTTAAATGTATGGAATGAATTCTTAACACCTTTATTATTCTTACAAAGTAGAGAAAATGGAGTTATTTTACAAGAAGTATCTAGAAATATAGGTCAATTCTCAACTGATTGGACAGCACTTTTCCCAATGTTAATGCTAGGAGTTGCACCTCTTATGGTATTCTATATATTTATGCAAAAATACATAATAGGTGGAGTTACAACAGGAGCTGTTAAAGGTTAAATGGCGAGGTGATGATTTTATGAAAAATATTAATATAGACAAAGATTTTGGAAGTATTATGATAATTGTTCCCCATGAGGATGATGAATTACTTATGACAGGAGGAATAATAAAAAATGCCATAGAAAGTGGAGTAGATGTGAATGTAGTAATGGCTACTAATGGAGATTATGATTGTAAAGATTTTTCTGTGGGAAGGGCAAGAATTAGCGAAAGTATAGAAGGGTTAGAACTTTTAGGATTAAAAAGTGAAAATTTAATAGTACTTGGATATGCAGATACTGGAATGCCTAAAGAAGAAAGCTTTTTATGGAATCTTTATGAAGAGAAGGATGAAAATAAAATTTTAGAGTCTAGTTGTTCAGAGGAAACCTATTCTTTAGAGAATCATAAAGAATATCACTTTAAAAATTTTAATGAACATAGTAAATATACTAGAAAGAATTTTCATGATGATTTATTAGGAGTAATAGAAAAATATATGCCAAAAAATATTTTTACAACCTCTGAGTTCGATACCCACGGAGATCATAGCGGATTATATTGTTTTGTAGTTGAAATATTAAAAGAACTTAGAGAAAAAAATAACTATGAACCTAATTTATATAGTGGCATAGTACATTCTTGTGATGGGGATGAAAATTGGCCTATTATTACTGAAGAAGTTAGTGAATTTACATGCCCAAAACTTCTAGAAGAAGCTTCAAACTTAAAATGGAGTGAAGCATTAAGTTTTATTGTACCTAAAGAAATGCAATGTAATAATTTAAAAGAAAATTTAAAGAGAGAAGCAATTTCAAAACATAGGACAGCATTGAAACCAGATGCCATTGAGTTTTTATATTCCTTTGTGAAAAAGAATGAAGTTTTTTGGAAAATAAAGTGGTGAGGAGAGAGTAATATGGAAGATTATAGAGAGCCTATTTATAAAATAGAGCCTTGGAATATAACAGAAGAAGAATTTCTTTTAAAAAATAATTATAGAAATGAAACAACATTTTCATTGGCTAATGGATATATAGGTACTAGAGGCACCTTTGAAGAGGAATATGATTTTGATGTTGAAACAGGATTAGAAGGAAACTTTGTAAATGGCTTTTATGAAAGTGAGCATATAAGGTATGGGGAATGGAATTTTGGTTTCCCTACAGAAAGTCAATCGCTTTTAAATCTTCCGAATGCTAAAATAATAAAGCTATTTATAGAAGATGAAGAATTCAGTATGCTTACAGGTGAAATAGAGGATTATAAGAGAGTTTTACATATGAAAGAGGGAAGGATAACTCGAGATCTTATTTGGGTATCACCTAAGGGTAAAAAAGTAAAAATTAGCATAAGTAGATTTGTTAGTTTTAATAATAAAAATTTAATGGAAATACGTTATAAAGTTACTCCTTTAAATTTTAGTGGAAATTTAAAATTTATCTCTGCTATTGATGTAAATGTAGAAAATCATACAAGAAAAACTAATCCTTTAGTTGATTATGGTCCTTTTGGTAAAAGGTTTACAAATGATTATATAGATTCCATAAAAGACGAAATTTATTATGAAGGAATAACATTAAATAGTGAACTTTCAATAGCTTGTGGAGCAGTAAATAAAATATCAGCAGAAAACTTTATAAGAAAGAACTTTAAAAATTATGAGCTTTGTGGGGTATCCTATGAATTTTATGCTAAGGAAAATGAAGAAATTATATTAGATAAGTTTATTGCATATAGTACATCTTTAGATATGAATGAGGAAAAGTTACATGGCTTTATAAAAACTATTTTAAGTGAGGCTAAGAAAAAAGGATATATAGAAGCTGAGAGAGAGCAAAAGGAATATGTTGAAGAATTTTGGAGAACAGCTGATGTAATTATTGAGGGAGATGATGCACTTCAACAGGGAATAAGATTTAATCTTTTTCACCTTATGCAATCAGCTGGTAGAGATGGCAAAACTGGAATGGGAGCTAAAGGGTTAAGTGGAGAAGGATATGAAGGACATTATTTTTGGGATACAGAAATGTATGTACTTCCTGTATTTGTATATACTAAGCCAGATTTAGCTAAGAAATTACTAGATTATAGGTATTTTACTTTAGATAAAGCTAGAGAGAGAGCAAGGGTATTAGGACATGATAAAGGAGCCTTATATCCATGGAGAACAATTAATGGAGAGGAAGCATCAACATATTTTCCTTTAGGAACTGCTCAATACCATATAAATGCAGATATAGCATATGCCTTTAAGCTTTACGTAGATGTTAATGATGATTTTGACTATTTAGAGGATAAAGCAGCTGAGGTTTTATGTGAAACTGCAAGGGTTTGGGCTGATGTAGGATCATTTTCTGAGTATGTAGGAAATAAATATTGTATTTGTGCTGTAACTGGGCCAGATGAGTACAATGCTATAGTTGATAATAATTTTTACACTAATCTTATGGCCCGTGAAAATCTTAGAGATGCAATATGGGCATTAAATAAGATTAAAGAAAAGGATAAATTAGCTTATGATAATTTGGTTAAAAAGATTGATTTAAAAGATAAAGAAATAGAATATTGGAAAAAAATAATTGAAAATATGTATTTTCCTTATGATGAGAAAAGAGGGGTGTATCCTTTAGATGATGGCTTTATGAAGAGAAAGCCTTGGGATGATTCCAAAATACCTAAAGAAAAGAGACATCTTCTTTATGAAAATTATCATCCTCTATTTATATTTAGACAAAGGATGTCAAAGCAAGCTGATGCAATTTTAGCAATGTACCTTCATAGTAATCTTTTTAGTATAGAGGAATTAAGAAAAAACTATGATTTCTATCAAGAAGTAACATTGCATCATTCCTCTTTATCAACTTGTATATTTGGTATTTTAGCTAGTCAAATTGGATATGATGATGAGGCTTACAAGTATTTTTCACAGTCAGCAAGAATGGACTTAGATGATTATCACAATAACTTTTATGCAGGAATTCATGCTGCAAATATGGCAGGAACATGGCAAGGTATTGTAAATGGTTTTTCAGGACTTAGAACTAATAAAGGAATTTTAGAATTAAATCCTACAATACCTAAGGAGTGGAATGCATATAGTTTTAAAATTTTCTATAAGAAGAATCTATTAGAAATAAAAATTTCTAAAGATGAAATTGAAATAAGACTATTAGAGGGCGAGAATTTAGAATTATATGTATATGGAGAAAAAGTTTATCTTAAAAATTTAAGTGAAATAATAAAAATACCAGTTAAATAATAGTTTAGCTATTTAAAAATAAAACTTTTAGTCTGCTTTGTTTAAATTTATTATTAATAAGAAAAAAGGGAGAGTGTTTTATGAATAAGGGGTATAGAGCTATTTTTTTTGATTGGGATGGTACTGCTGTAACTTCTAGGAAGGCACCAGTAGATGAAATAGTTTCGAGAATGAAGGGTTTACTTAATAAGGGAATAAAACTAGCAATAATTAGTGGAACTACTATTGAAAATATTGCTGGTGGAAGATTACAAGATTACTTTACTGAAAAAGAATTAGAAAATTTATTTTTAGGCTTAGGTAGAGGGGCATATAATTATAAATTTAATAAAAATAAAAATTTAGAGTTATTCAATAATATGATACCAGAAAAATCAGTTCTTTTAGATGTTCATAAGGCTTGTTTTGATATTCATATGAAGCTTTTAGAAGACTATGATTATAAGACGGATATAGTTTTTAGCAGACCTAATTATTGTAAAATAGATCTTATGGTCGATAATAATAGAGGAGAGCAACTATTTCTTCAAGAAAATGAGGTTGATATATTAAAAGAAAATTTAACTAGGCATGGATTTAATGAGGGGATTTTAGGACTTATTAAAATCTCTGAGGAAATAGGAGAGAAATACGACTTAGATTTAGTAGTAACAACAGATGCTAAATATTTAGAAGTTGGAGTTTCTAGCAAAAGTGATAATGTAAATACAATTTTAAGGTATTTTAAAGATGAATTTGGAATATTACCAGAAGAATGTAGCTTTTGGGGAGATGAATACATAGGAATTGATGAGGGATTATATGGTAGTGATAGTTTTATGATTACTGATTCATCAAAAAGTGGAGATTTTTTTGATGTTTCTAATTTAAAAGGGAAAAGACCAGAAGAAGTAATAATTTTATCAGGGGGCGTTGAAAGATTCTTGGAATTTTTAAGTTCACAAGAAAATTTATAAAGTTTTGATATTTATAATTTTTTTATAAATATATTTTATAGGTCAAACTTTTAAATGGAGGGGTATTTTTGAATAGAAAAGGTGTATTAAGATTTATGTTTGTCTTTATGTTACTATTGTTGCTACCGTTTACTATTTCAAAAGCAAAGGATTTTCCAGCAAATCCAATTGAAAAAGCTGGATATAAACTAGATTTTTCTGATGAGTTCAATGGTCCTACATTAGATAGAGAAAAATGGACTGATTATTATTTACCACATTGGTGCAAGGATCCTGAAAGTGCTAAGTCTAATTATCGCTTTGAAAATGGATCACTTGTTGAATATATAACTGAAGATCAGAAACCATGGTGCCCAGAGCATGATGGAACTGTTAGATCATCTGCCATAATGTCTTTTGATAAAAGTTGGATACATAATTTTAGTGGAACAACTGATAATCATGAAAGAAATGAGTGGAGAGGTTATACAACTAAATATGGATACTTTGAAATTCGTGCTAAGTTATCTAACACAGATGGTGGAGGCCATCAAGCTTGGTGGATGGTTGGTATGCAGGATGATACTAATGATTGGTTCAATTCAAAACAAACAGGAGAAATTGATATATTAGAAACTTTCTTTAGTAAAAAAGATACATGGAGAATCGCTGCATATGGATGGAATGATCCAAACTTTCAAACATCTTGGACTATTTCAGAAGATAAAGTTCCATCAGGAGATCCAACTTCTGAATATCATATTTATGCAATGGAATGGACTCCTACTGCTTTGAAATTCTATTATGATAATGAATTATTCAAGGTTATATATGGTTCACCAGACTATGAAATGGGAACAATTTTAAATATATACACAGATGCAGGTTCAGGTGTTCATAATGATGTTTGGCCTAAGGAATGGGCAATTGATTATATGAGAGTTTGGAAACCAGTAGATGGATATAAAGAGAGTGAAAGTTTAAATAATTACTTAATAAGAAATAGACAAACAGGAAAATTCCTTTATATTGAAGAAAATAATGATAAAGTATCTTATGGGGACATAACTTTAAAAAATGAAAAAAATGCAAAATGGAGTAAGGAATATAGAGATGGATACACTTTATTAAAGAATAATGAAACAGGAGAATATTTAAATATAGAAAACCAAACTGGATATATAGAACATGGTAAGGTTCCAAAAACTTGGTGGAGTGCTCAATGGAGTGAAGTACCAGTAGATGGATATACAAGGTTTGTTAACAGATGGAAGCCTAATATGTCAATACATACAGAAAGTTATCAAGGCGTTTTACAGTATGGAAATGTTCCAAATACTTATTGGACAAGTCAATGGCAACTTATTCCTGTAGAATAAAAGTAAAATTTTAAAAGTGTTTTATTAAAAAATTAAGTTTGACCTATATATTAATTAAAAGAGGGAGTTTTATTTTAAATAAAGCTCTCTCTTTTCTTATTTTATAATCTCTTTGTAAGTATTTAATGTTAAAAATAAGAATATTTAATTTTTATAAGTTTCTAACTTTTCTGTGACCACATGCTGGACATTTAAAAACAAGTTTATTTTCTGAATCATAGTCATATGCAAAAGGATTTTCATCCATCTCTTCTCCACAGATTTCGCAGATTTCTTTTATTTCAATATCTTTATTGTTTGGTAAATTACTTCTTTTCAATTTAATTGCTCCTTTTAAATTTAAAGTTTAAAATTATAGGGTTAAATTAACCTATATAAAAACAATACATCTTTTTTATTTTTACTTCAATTGTAATTTTTTTAATAAAATATATAAAAAATATTGTGGAAAAAATATCAATATATATAATTAAATGTATATATGAGATAAGGGGGAGAATTAATGAAAATTAAAAGATTAAGGGAGTATTTAAAGAAAAATAAAGTAGTTGTTTTATCAGTATTATTAATAGCAAGTATGTTCTTTGGTATTTATAAAAGTACAAAGGTATATTTATATGAAAAAAGATTAGATGAAGAACTTAAGTACAGTATTAGACAATTTGCCTATGCAACTTTAAATTCCAATGGAGAAGAAAGGAATGAGGATGTTTATGCTAGTATGAAAGCCTGTAAGGAGATTGTTGGTCTTTGGGATGGAAGAGGGGGTTACACTGATAATGAAATAACCCTGTTAAGAGCTTTTTGTAATTTAGAGTATTATTGGAAAGTGGAGCGTGAAAGAATAGAGTTGTTATTGTCTAATAGTGATTTTGGATGGCTTATATATGATATATCTATGAACTTAGAGGAGAGTAAATATATTAAAGATTTTATTGATTTAATAAATGGAGATGTTAAACCAAAATTTTGATGTTTTTAATAAATAAAAATATGTAGTGATTTCAGATAACTGGTAAACTTTTACTGTTTGTGTTATTATATAAAATATAATAACAAAATGTTAACAAAAGTCATTTTATTATTATGTTTTAAGCTTTTATTAAAAGTGAGTGCTATTTTATATAATAAATAATATTATCAATAATACAATATAGCAAAATAGAAATTTTTAAATATTAACAAGCTATAAAAACTTAATGTATGACTAAAGATTAAATTATTTGAGGAAATAATATATTTCTAAATGAAGGAGAACAGCAATGGGAGTTACTACGTATAAGACAAAGAATGGAAATTTTATAATTGATTCTAAAAAACTAAATGAAAAAGTTACTGAGGTTTATAAAACTTATGGATTTGATCTTAATTTATATGAATTTGAAGATGAGGTAGATAAGGTTTTTTATCTTAGATATGCAGTTATGAAACTTAAGGAAGAATTTGGGGGAAAAGGGGTGAAGTCCAAAGAAGAGAAACTAGCTGAAGATTGGTATGATATGATGTCAGAAAAATTTGGTGCTGACTGGGATAAAGAAAATGCTTGGTGTAAATATATTTCAGAGAAATACATATTAGCAGAAGTTACTCCTAAAGGGAAAGAGATTCCAGAAGCTTATTATGATACAAAGGTAGAAGCTATTATGGAATTTTTAAAAATGGGAGCTTGTGATAACCTTAAGGTTTTTAGAGGTACAGTTGTATGTAAAGATATCTTGGGGGAAGAAGTGTTAATTTCACTTAGAAAAAAAGATGATTATGTATTTCCTCCATTCCGTAAGGGATTTTAAAAATTATAAAGAGAGATAAGTTAAAAATAAGCTCATTAGGTTTAATTAAATATTATACCTAATGAGTTTATTTTTATTACTATAATTAACGTTATCAATGATTTATTAATAAACTATTAATAATGTTAATTATAATTTATTAAACCTCAAAATTGATATTTTTAAAAAAAATTAATATATAAGTATGTTGAGGGATTAAAGTAATACTGTCTTTTAAAGGGTTTTGATAGAATTTATTTACAAAAAGTTAATAAAAAGAACACTTTCAAAAAATTAACTGATAATGTATAATCTATTAAAATATAAATAAAGTGTTAAGAGAAATTAGAAGGTTAAGGAATTAATGTAATAATTTAAATTCATTTGTTCTTATATAAAGCTTAAAATTTTTTTATAATATAAATATTTAGTAGGGGCAACTAAGTATTTATTATAAAAAATTATAAATAACATAATAAAAACATAATAAAAAGGGGGACAAATTAATGAAAGAACAGAAAAAACAGATGAAGAGGTTTTTATCCTCAACTCTCAATGGCTTGGTGGTGTTAGCTCTTATAATACCTAGTAGTGTAGGAACTAATGTAATGGCAGAGGAAGTCAATAATGGGACAAGCTCGACAGTAAGAAATTTAGAGAATATTGCTAGGGATGAACTTTATTTTAAGTATCAAAATCCAAATGAAGTAGTAAGAGTTATAGTTGAACTTGAAAAGCCAGCAGCTATAGAGGAAGCTAAGGCTGAAGGTGAGAAAAAACCATCTGAAGCAAAAATTCAAGAAGTAAAAGAAGAACAAAAAGATGCTAAGGATGAAGCAGAAGAAATTACAGGAGAAAAGATAAATAAAAGCTTTGGAACCTTAATAAATGGATTCAGTATCGATACAAAAGTAAAAGATATAGAGGAATTAAAGAAAATCGATGGTGTAAAAAGCGTAAAAGTTGTAAAGACTTATTATCCAGCTATGAATTCTGCTAAAGATTTAACACAGGCAGTAGAAACTTGGAAAGAGTTAGGCTTAAAAGGTGAAGGAATGGTTGTTTCTATTATAGATTCAGGAATAGATCCAAATCATAAAGATATGAAAATAACAGATTCATCAAAAGCTAAGCTTAAAAAAGAAAATTTAAAAGATGGACCAGGAAAATATTTTACAGAAAAAATTCCATATGGATATAATTTTGCTGATGAAAATGAAAATATTATAGATACACATCCAAAAGTGGATATGCATGGAATGCATGTAGCAGGAATAGTTGCTGCCAATGGAAGTGATGAAGAGGTTGCTAAAAATGAGGCAATAAAAGGAGTAGCACCAGAAGCACAATTACTAGCTATGAAAGTTTTTTCAAATAATCCTAATAGACAAGGGGCTGCTGAGGATGATATAGTAGCTGCCATTGAAGAGTCTGTTAATCAAGGAGCAGACATAATAAATATGAGTTTAGGATCTTCTGCTGGATTCCAAAAAGAAGATGATCCAGAGCAAATAGCCGTTAAAAAGGCTGTGGATGCTGGGGTAGTCGTTGTTGTAGCTGCTGGAAATTCACAATATTCAACGGCTCCATACAAGGTTCCAGATATAAAGGATACTGGTTTAGTAGGAGCTCCTGGAACTGCAAAGGATGCACTTACAGTAGCAAACTATCATAATAGTAAGATGCTATTACCAACAATAAGCTTTGAAGATAATGGTGAAGCAGTTAATATACCATTTATGTTATCAGGAGAAGAAAATAGTCTTAATTTAGATAAAGACTTTGATTTAGTAGATTGTGGACTTGGAAAGGTACAAGATTTTAAAGGAAAAGATTTAAAGGGAAAAGTTGCCTTAATAAAAAGAGGGGAAATTACTTTTATAGATAAAAATTTAAATGCACAGGTAGCTGGTGCTGAAGGGGTAATAATATACAATGGAGATGGTGATGAGTCATTTATAAATATGGCAACAGATCCAAAGGTTAAAATTCCATCAGTATTTGTTAAAAACTCAGACGGGGAAAAATTTAAAAATGCTATTAATAAGAATTTAAAAATTAAATTTACAAACAATAAAATATTAGTTGCAAGTAGTGATGCTGGTGATTTTGTTGAATCATCATCATGGGGACCTACTCCAAGCTTAGACTTTAAACCACAAATATCTGCACCAGGTGGAAATATATATTCAACTATAAATGATAATAAATATGGTATTAAAACTGGTACATCAATGGCAGCGCCACATGTTGCTGGAGGAGAAACATTAATAGTTGAAGGGCTTAAAAAGGAAAATCCAAATCTTAAGGGAAGAGATTTAGTAGAATTAGCAAAAAATACAGCAATAAGTACTTCTAAGATAGAGATGGATAAAAATAATCCTAAGATACCTTATTCACCTAGAAGACAAGGAGCTGGTCTTATGCAAATAGAAGAAGCTCTTAAAAATAAGGTTGTAGTATTAGATGAAAATAATAATTCTACTGTAGCATTAAAGCAAATAGGAAATGAGAAAGAATTTACATTAACATTAAAAAATTATGGAGATAAAGAGGCTGAGTATGATGTTGAAAATTTAGGTGGAGTTTTAACAGAAACTAGTGATACTTTAAAGACTATGTCTCATGATGTAAGAATTGAGGGGGCAAATCTTAAGTTTGATAAAAATAAAGTTATTGTTCCAGCTAAGGGTACAGAAACTTTAAAAGTGAAATTAACAATACCTAAAGCCGTTTCAGAGGATAGATTTGTTGAAGGATTTATTAAACTTACAGGAAAAGATGTTCCATCATTATCAGTTCCTTTCATAGGATATTATGGAGACTGGGGAAAAGATCAAATAATAGAAGCTATGAATTGGGATAGTAAAAATCAAAAGTTCATAGTTCCATCAGAAGTATTAACAAATTTAAATGGAGCAATTGGGTACAAGCTAGGTTTAGGAGCAAAGGATGAAAAGGGAAATCTTAAAGTAGATTCTAGTAAAATAGCAATATCTCCAGATGGAAATGGAAATGGTGATATCATAGCTCCATATTTATATTATTTAAGAAATGCTAAGGTAACTGAATTAGAGTTATTAGATAAAGATAAAAAATCCTTAGGAGTTATAGGACATGAAGATTATATAAGAAAAGAGGAATATAGTGAACCAAGTGGAAGTGGAAAAGCTCCAAACTTATTTGAGAATTTGACTTGGGATGGAAAGATATATAACCAAAGTACAGGAGAAAAGGAAGTTGTACCAGAAGGACAATATTATTTAAATATAAAATCAAAAGTTGATTATGATAATGCTAAAGATCAAGAGGTAGTTGTTCCAGTACAAGTTGACCTTACTGCACCTAATATTGAAATAACTTCAGGAGACAAAGTATTAGGTAATAAGGATGATAATGAAGTAGATTATAAATTAGAATGGACTGCTAAGGACAATGTTTCTATTATACCAGATATAGCTACAGTATATGTAAATGGTAAAAGTATAAGAGCTAATATAAGTGAAAATAATGGCACTTATAGTTGTGACATAAAGTTAAAAAACAATGCTTTAAATGAAGTTAAGGTAGCTATGAATGATACAGCATTTAACTTAGGTGAAGTATCTAAGAATATAAAGGTTGAATCTTCAGATCCATTAATAAAATTTGAAGGTAACTTTGGAACTGCTACTTTAAGTGTTGATAATTCTTTAGAATATCTAGTAAAGGGAGTAGTTTTAGGTCCAGTAAAAGAATTTAAGTTAAATAATGAAGATGTTAAGGTAAATGAAGATGGAACTTTTGTACATAAAGTTGCTTTAAAAGAAGGAATGAATAAAGTTAATATTTATGCGAAAGATGAAAATGGAAATGTGTTATATAATTATGCTAGTAATATATTATGTGATACTAAAGCGCCTATAATAAACTTATCATCTCCAAAGGTAGAATCAGATGGTATAGTTATAACTAATGAAGATAAAATAAATGTAAAAGGTACTGTTGAGGATAACACATGGGGATATAAATTCTATAAAAATGACACTATTCAGTTAGAAGTTGAAGAGAGAGCTAAGCCAGGAAATGATAGTACAAGAAGAGAGTTTTCATATGAAGTTCCTGTAAAAGATGGAGATGTTATAGTATTAAAGGCCGTTGATGTATTAGGTCATGAAACTCTTAGAAAGCTTACTGTTAAGGTTGATAAAAATGCTCCAGAAGTGACAATTGGAGGGGTATCAGATCAAGGAATATACAATAGTAATGTAACTCCAAAGATAGTTTCTAATGAAGATGCAGAAATTAGTTACTTATTAAATGGAAAAGATTATGATGGAAAAACTCCTATTTCAGAGGATGGAAACTATGAGTTAATTGTAAAGGCTAAAGATAAAGCTGGAAATAAAACAGAAGTAAAAACTAACTTTACTATAGATAAAACACCAGCAAATATTTCTGTTAATAATATTGAAGATGGAAGAGTATATAATGAAGAAATTATTCCTGAAATAGCTAGTAATGAAGAAGCTACTTTTAAATATACTCTAAACGGAAAAGAATATGATGGTAAGTCTAGTATAAAAGAAGATGGTGACTATGTTTTAAATGTACAAGCAACAGATAAAGCTGGAAATGTATCAAATAAAGAAGTTAAGTTTTCTATAGATAGAACACCTGCTAATATATTTGTAACTGGAGTTGAAGAGGGTAAAGTTTATAATGAACCTGTTACTCCAATAATTGAGATTGATGAGAAGGATGCAACTTTAAAATATACTTTAAATGGAAAAGAATATGACGGAAAATCAAGAATAGATGAAGATGGTAAGTATATCTTAAAGGTTGAAGCTTTAGATAAAGCAGGAAATCCATCAGAAAAAGTTATTAACTTTGCTATAGATAGAAGTTCCTTAAAAAATTCAGAAAAGGATGATCCAAATAATAATAAGAAATATAATGAACCTATTGATGAGGAAATAGTACAAAAGCCTAAAGCTAAAACTGATTCAAAAGAGGAATTAAAGGATAATAAGCTTAAAGAAGAGAATAAAGTTAGTGAAGAAAATAAAAGTAATGAAGAGAACTCAGTTAAAGATGAAAAACTTCTTAAGAAAGAAGGAACATTGCCAACAACAGGACAAGTTCTTGGAGGATCTATGCTATCTTTATTAGGAGCTATAATGGCTTCAATTGGAGCTGTTTTCTTAAAAAGAAAAAATAAAAACAAGGAAGAATAGTAAATAAAAAGTATTTGAAATAAATTAATAAATTTAGGACATTTTAAGAGGATTATTTAAAAATATAAAGTAGATAAAGAGTTTTCTTATAGGGCAAACAAAGAAATTTGTTTGTACTTAGGAAGGCTCTTTATTTTCTTACTAATAAAGATTATTATCATACAGAAAATAGATACTATTAAGAATTTTAGACTTTATTTTATTATAAAAATAAAGTTATATTGTGAGTTTAAATACATATTTTTTTATAGAAATGATTTTTTATAAATAAGTAAAAAATTCCATATTTATTCAATAGAAAATGTTTACATGGATGGTATAGAGTAGTATAATAAAAGTGTAAAGAGAAAATGAATTGCTACAAAATAAGGTTTAAATAATTTTAGCATATAAGCCTAAAATGGATTGTTTTAAAATTTGTAAAAGTTTATCGAGTCCTGAATTTTTAATTTTGCTTTTTAATTAACAGTGATCTAATTCTCTTTTCATAAGTATAGCTTTTAATGAAAATTTATGTGTTTTAGGACTTTACATACTAACATGATTCATTTTATAAGGAATTTATTATTATTAAAAGGGGTGTTGTAATATGTTACACAAAGGCAATGAAAAAATAAAAATAACTTTTAATGAACATTTTTTAAGTAGAGTCGATTTTATGAGAGCTGTTGTTAGATACTTGATGAAAAATGATAGGGACTGTAAAGTAATAGATTTTTATCATTTAATAGTTGATGATAAAAAATATTATCTAAGAGATCAAAATTTAACACCTGAAGGTGCAAAATGTATTCAAAATGCAATTTTAATTCCAGTAGATGAGTAAAATTTTATATTTGTATATAAATTAAAAAGATTAAGAGATTTAAAAGTAATTCTCTTAATCTTTTTAAATTTTTATTTAGTTAACTTCATATTAAGTTAGTGATATATAAGTAAATAGAGGAGTTTAAAAAAGAATATTTTTTGAGTTTATATATAATATTTTAAATTGAAAGAACCAAGAGACTATTGGAAGGAGATCTCTTGGTTCTTATAATAATTATAACTAAAATAATTATAATTAGAAGGCATATTTAATTTATTGAAAACCTAGCAATAATCCAACTTGATATACAAGTGTTGATAAAACTAAGGCAATAACAAATGTATATATAGCAGAGAATATAGTCCATTTCATAGAATTAGTTTCCCTTTTTATTGCCCCTAAGGCTGCTAAACAAGGAGTATATAAAAGGGTCATAACTAAGAATGAAACTGCTGAAAGTGGAGTAAATACCTGTTGAATTACATTTATTAAGGCTTCCCCTTCTTCAACTCCAGCATAAACCATACCCATTGTTGCAACTACTGACTCTTTAGCTAATATACCAGTTATTAATGATACACCAGCTTGCCATGTTCCATATCCAGCTAGTACAAATAATGGAGCAACAAAGCTACCAATCATACCTAAAATAGAGTGTTCACTATTTGGTTCAACTCCTAGTGGTAATACAGATAAAGCCCAAAGAACTATCATCATTGGGAATATAATCATTCCAGCTTTCTTGAAGAAAGCACCTGCTTTTTCCCACATTAATAAGAATACATTCTTTATAGATGGCATTCTATAAGCAGGAAGCTCCATTACAAAATATGAAGATTCACCTTTAAATAAAGTTTTGCTAAATATTTTTCCACTTATTAAGGCAACTATAATACCTAGCACATATAAACTAAATAAGACTAAACCTTGATGAGTAGGGAAGAATGCTTCAACAAATACAGCATATATAGGCATTCTAGCACCACAGGATATAAATGGATTAATAAGTATAGCTATCATTCTATCCTTTTTGTTTTCTAAGGTTCTAGTAGACATTATTCCAGGAACATTACATCCAACGGAAACTATCATAGAGACGAAGGTTTTTCCATGTAATCCTAAACCTCTCATAAGTCTATCCATAACGTAAGCAGCTCTTGCCATGTATCCACTGTCTTCTAAAAGTCCTAATAAGAAGTACATAACCATAATTAATGGTAAGAAAGAAAGAACAGCACCTACACCACCAAATAGTCCATCATTTATAAATCCTACTAGTAATTCAGGAGCACCCATATTAGAAAACCATTCAGATACAATTACACCTGCTTTAGCTATAAGATCTCCAAACCATTCTTGAATTCCAGCACCAATAATAAAGGTTAATTCATATAAACAATACATAATAAGTGCGAAAATAGGGATTCCTAAATATTTGTTTGTAACTATTTTATCTATTTTTTCAGTAGTTGTTACTTGCTTTTCACTAGGTTTCTTTATTACATCTTCAGTAATTGATGATATAAAAGAATATCTTTTATCAACAATAGACATATCAGCTTCAAAGCCTATATTTTTTTCTATGGTCTTATTACTTTCTTCAAGCTTAGTAAATATACTTGGAGAATTTAATTGTTTTACTTTATCTTTTATATATTCATCATTTTCTAAAAGTTTTAAAGCTGTCCAATTAACAGGAAACTCCAATTTATTTTTATATGTTTCTAGCAAAGAAGAAAGGTTTTTTATTTCATTTTCAATATCTTCACCATAATTTATATTAATAAGTTTTTCATTATTTTTTGAATGTATAGAAGTTTCTATTAATTCTTCTATTCCTCTATTTTTTAAAGCTGATGTTTTTATAATAGGAACACCTAATCTTTTAGAAAGTTTATTTGTATCAATTTCTATATTTAAAGCCTCAGCTTGGTCAATCATATTAAGAGCAATAACCACATTTGCTCCCATTTCTATAAGCTGAGTAGTAAGATAAAGATTTCTTTCTAAATTAGTTGCATCCACAACGTTTATAACAACATCAGGTTTGTCCTTTAATATGTAATTTCTAGCAACAATCTCATCTTCTGAGTATGCTCCTAAGCTATAAGTTCCTGGTAAATCAATTACCTTGTAGCTTTCACCTTTAAACTTTAAAGTACCTTCTTTTTTTTCCACTGTAACACCGGGCCAGTTTCCTATATGTTGTCTTGACTTAGTAAGCAAGTTAAAAAGGCTTGTCTTACCACAGTTAGGATTACCAGCTAACGCAATAGTTAACATTAATTTTCCCCCTTAATAAAGTTTTAAATTTAGTAAAATACCCAATACCAACTCTAAAAGATTTTTATTTAGTCTTTTAGATAAACCATTTATATATTAATTAAAAAATAAATTTTTATATTAAAGTATGTTTCTTATTAATACATAAAATATCTCAATACACCATTTAAAATATAATAATATTCATTATCAATTAAAAATAGAAATATATAGCTTAGATTTCTTTAACAAAGATTTTATTTGCTAAAGTTTTATCTAAAGCAAGACGTGATCCACTTATACTAATTATTAGTCCTGTAGTATCATTTTTAATTACATCTATAATATTTCCCTTTGAAATTCCTATTTCCATAAGTCTTTTTCCTAGGGAATCACTAATAAGCATTCTTTCTATCTGAATAGAACTGCCTTCTTTAGTCAAAGACATAGGTATCATAAAAAGTTCCTCCTTTTAAGATATTAAGTACTAAACTAAAATGCTTTTAGCCTCGTTTTTCCTTAGAGTTAACTTATATCCTCTTACAATAACTTCAATAGGATCACCAAGAGGAGCCTTACCTGTGATTTCTAAAGTAACTCCAGGGGTAATTCCCATATCTAATAATCTTCTTTTTACAATACTGTCTTTTTGAATTCCTTTAACAATAAGTTTTTCACCTACTTGTTTTTTTTCTAAAGTATCCATTTTGCATATCCCTCCTAATTATAAAAACCTTAATTTTATCTAATTAAAATTATTTTTGTAAAACCAGTAAACCTTTCTCAGTTATTTCCCAGCCTGAAATAGAATTTAAACTTTTAGAACTCCCACAACCACATCCACATGAAGAGCATTGTTCTTGAGAGCAGCCAGATAAAGAGATTTTCTTTATATATCCCTTTTGTTCTAGTTGTTCTTTGTAAATCTCAACCATTGTTTCACTTATATTAAGCTCTTTAGCAATAGTAGAGGATGAGAATTCATTTGAATTTTTCATTATTTTTAAGATAGCTTTTAACATTATATCACCTCTTTACATATCTAAGAAACGAATGATAATTAATCTCAATTGCTATTATAAGGAATTTGATAATTATTTTCAATTGAGTTTAGCCGTAGAATATATCTATTAGATTAAAATAACTCCTTTAGAAATAGATTTTCTAGTAAATACTGGTATTAACTTCGATTTCTATTCTAAAGAAATAAAATAAGTAGAGGATTAAGTTCTTAGATAACAAATAAAGGGGAAACTTGGTAATTTGTTAGCTTGAAATTTTTAAATAGATTTTATTTGAAATGAAAATAAAAAAAGTGAGAAATATATTCTCACATAATTAGTAAAATAAATTAATTTAAAAATAAGTTTTAAAATGAGGTTACTAAAATATCAATATAAGTTTATACATAATTTTTATTAAAGTGAATTTGCTATTTAAGTAAATTTGTATGGAATTTAAATAAAGGAGATGTGGATAGTAAAAAAGTTTTTAGGTAAAACCATACTGTACAAAAGTAAGGAGGTGTTTATGTATAAACCTATATGATTATTTATATGTAATTTCTAGGTTTTGGTGAATAACTTTAAATATACTAGTATATTTAAAATTTTGAATTAAGTTTAACATTATTTCGCATAATAAGAAATAATATTTATAATTTATAGATTTAATTATATTAAGCAATAATCTTTATAGAAGGATTTAATTTTAAATCTAACAATTTGATTTTATGTTAATTATAATAAATAAAGTTTAAAGGAGGAATTAAGTTGGAAAATTCATTAATGTTTTGTTATCAATGTGAGCAAACAGTTGGAGGAAAGGGGTGTACTAAAAGAGGGGTGTGTGGTAAGACTCCAGAAATAGCAAATCTTCAGGATTTATTAATTTACCAATTGAAGGGAATATCATGTTATGCAAAAGAAATCCTTGATAAAGGAGGAAATATTGATCAAGAGGTGGTAAAGTTTGTAGAAAATGGGCTATTTACAACCTTAACCAATGTAAACTTTGATCCAGAAGTTCATATCAATCTTCTGAAAAAATCTCAAAAAATAAAAGAAAAACTTAGAAAGATTGCTCCAAAAGGAGAATATCCAGAGCATGCTATATATAATTTAAGTGATAGTAAAGATGAGATGTTAAAAGATGCTATTAAAGCTGGAATAATGTATGATGATAGCTTAGATCAAGATATAAGATCTTTAAGATCAACAATTTTATATGGATTGAAGGGAATAGCAGCATATGGACATCAAGCTAGGTTTATTAACTTTATAGATAAGGAAGTAGATAATTTTTATTTTAAAGCCTTAGAAGCTACTACTAATGATAAACTAAGTTCAGAAGATTTAATAGAATTAACTATGAAAACTGGAAATATAGCTATTGCAGTAATGAAGTTATTAGATGATGCTAATACAAGTAAATATAAGAATCCGACTCCTCATAAGGTAAATGTAACTTTAAAAAAAGGACCTTTTATAATAGTATCAGGACATGATTTAAGAGATTTAGAAATGCTTTTAGAGCAAAGTGAAGGAAAAGGAATAAATATATATACACATGGTGAGATGTTACCAGCTCATGGTTATGATGGATTAAAAAAATATAATCATTTAGCTGGGAATTTTGGATCTGCATGGCAAAACCAACAGAAGGAGTTTGATGACATTCCAGGATGCATTTTAATGACAACAAATTGTCTAATGCAACCTAGGGAAAGCTACAAGGATAGAATATATAGTACCAGTGTAGTTGGTTGGGAAGGAATAAAACATATAAAAGCCGATGAAGATGGATATAAAGATTTTTCAGAGATTATAAACAAGGCTCTTGAACTTGGTGGTTATGATGAGGATGAAGAATGTAAAGAAATTTTAGTTGGTTTTGGACACAAAGCGACTTTAAGTAATGCAGAAAAAATAGTCTCTGCAGTTAATGATGGAAATATAAAACATTTCTTTGTAATAGGAGGATGTGATGGAGCAAGACCTGGAAGAAATTATTATACAGACTTTGCAAAATTAGTACCTAAGGATTGTATAATTTTAACTTTGGCTTGTGGAAAATATAGATTTAATAAATTAGAGTTTGGAGAGGTTGCAGGGTTACCAAGATTATTAGACATAGGACAATGTAATGATTTGTATTCAGCAGTTAAAATAGCAACAAGCTTAGCTGATGCTTTTGATACCAATGTAAATTCATTGCCTCTTAGCATAATACTTTCATGGTATGAACAAAAAGCCGTGGCTGATTTATTGGCACTATTAGCTCTTGGGATAAGAGGAATATATTTAGGACCATCATTACCAGCTTTTTTATCACCAAATGTACTTCAATATTTAGTTGATAATTTTGACCTTAAGCCAATAAGTACTCCAGATGAAGATCTTAAAAGTTGTTTAAGACAAAATTTATAATAAAATATTAAGAAGTCATATCAAAAAGGAAGAAATGAGTTTTATTTAAATTATAACATTAAAAAATAAGAGAAAGAATTAACTTTCTCTTATTAAGAGTGATTTTAAAAAGCAAGACCTAAGTCTTGTAGGTTTATGCTTTTTATTTTGATTAAGATTTAGATTAGTTTAAAGGAGATTTTAGGGTAATATTATTATAGGAGTCTTTAGTTTATTATGTTTATACTTTGGTTAATTTCTTTTAAGCAATTCTTAGGTACTGGATAAATAAGATTACTTAAATATAAAGTTCTTTAGTTTCTTATTATTTAAAGAGTTTATTCTATCATAAACTTTATGTAATTATGTAAAATGGATTAAATCCATAATTGAGCTTGTAAAATAAATGTGTAGCTAATTAGCAAAAAAGAATTAGAGGAGAGCATTAACATAGCTACACATTTAATTAACTATATTTTTAGTTGTGTTATTTTACATGTCTATATAAAATCAACACTATTTTGAAAATTGTCTATTAATAAAAATATAAACTATTTAGGTTTAATCTCTATAATATATAACTTTTATATCTTCATTAAGGATTATAGACATAGTTTTAGATTCCTATACAATTTAGAGGAAATAATTTTAAAATTTATAAATTACTTATTATGAGTTTAGTTTTTTCATTAATAAGTGTCTTCCATCTTGACAAAAAATCATAGTGTCAGAAAAGCCATTGTTTTTCCAAAAAAGTTCATTTTTCTTATTAGTAGGAGTAAGCTCTATGGTTTTAGCACCTTCTTTTATCATTCTTTCTTGAAGTTTACTATATGCAATCTTGCCTAAGCCTTTATTTCTAAATTCTTTATTTATACAATATTCTAATATTATAGATTTCCCCTTTTCATCAATATATATAATGTAAGTTGAAAAACCTAATATTTTATCTTTTTCTTTAAAAAATATTATTTTTAGTGGATTAAAATCTCTTTCAGAAAGTTCTAAAACAGAATTTTTATATTCTTCAGATAGAAAGTATTCAGAGGTTTCTTTAGAGAGTGGACTTATTTCAAAAATATAGTTTATATAATCATAGAACATATTCCAAAATGAATTTAAATCTTTAAAGCTTTCAATTTCATAAATTTTAATACTCATAATTATATATGTTAAGTTTTATATTTAAATATAAACCCTAGCATTAATCCTCCTTTCATATTATAAAATCTAGATATATTAAGTAAAATAAGTTAAAAAAGTAGGGTTCTCTTAAATAGAAGGAGATTTTATAATGAGAACCCTTAATGAGTATGAGTTTTAAATTGTTATATATTTATATATATGATTTTCTATAATTAGATATTAGTGAATAAATTAACTTTAATAAATTTTAATTGGTGTGATTTACCAGGATAAAAAATGGAGGTTTTATGGTATAATAAGGTAATAGGGGAAAGTTATTTCATAAACCTTGTATTTCTATATAAGGTTTATATTTATATGCCTAAAATTTCATTAAAAAGTCATCCATGAGCAGTATAGAGTAACTTGTTATTGGAATTATATTTAAACTTTATTTATAATTTAAAAATAAATGGGGAGGTGAATGTCACTAATATTATAAGTAAGTATTTAGAATACTTTATATTTAATGTATTTTAAGACATGCTAGGATAAGTTGTAGTTAAATTTAATTAAATTACAGTATTATTTAAAGATTTTATTACATTAGTGACTAAATTTTTGAAGTTAATTTGGAAAGGGAAGTTTAACGGCGTAGAAGATCTTCCAATAGGCGAATTGCCTAAAAACGCTGTAAGGTTTGAAGAGCCAGAATCAGCTGAGGAATTAGCTAAAGAAACTAGAAGATTTTTAATACCAGTTGTAATATTTTTGCTTATAGTTATTTTTCTTAGGATAAAAATAAATGGATTTTTTGGAGTAAGCGATGTAATAAATATTTTTGGAATTATTTTAATACCATTTAGTATATTGCCACATGAATATTTACATGCTATATTTTTCCCTAAAGATGCAGAGGTTGAAATGTGGTATTCAATTAAGCAAAGATTAGCTTTAGTTACATCTACTACAGCCATAACAAAGAAAAGATTCATATTTTTAAGTCTTTTCCCAAACATAGTATTTGGGTTTTTACCCCTTATAATATGGATTTTTATACCTAGTTATATGAGTTTTATCTCAGGAATTTTATTTACATTTGGTTTTATAAGTTTAATTATGGGCGTTGGAGATTTTATGAATATTTATAATACCATAAAACAAGTTCCTAAAGGTGCTATGACTCAAATTTCTGGATTTAATTCTTATTGGTTTTTTAAGGAGAAATAAATTAAAGATATATGAAATAAATTTAGGCATATATAATTAAGAAAAATTTTAAGATAAAAAAGCAAGTAATTTTACTTGCTTTTTTATTAGTTTTAGAGAAAAAATAATAGAAAAAATGATATAATAAGTTAAAGTTTTATTTTACTTAATGGATAAAAATTAGAATTAGGAGGAATTCAAGATGAATTTTTTTAATAAAAATGAAGAAGAAAAGAGTGCTGTAGAAGTTGCTGTAAATGAAGAAGGTAATGTAGAAAATGTTACTTTTGATAAAAATGATGCTGTAGCATATGGTGTTGATTTAGAAGCAGAGTTAGAAGAGTCTGAAAAAGATGAAGAAAATAATGAAGTAGACGATCAAGGAGAACTTTTAAATCCAATACCTACACCAATTAAGCAAGGCGAAAATATGTTAGACTATGTTGTTACTCTTTCAGATGAACAAAAAATTAAGTTAAATGAGCTTATACAAGCCAATGATTTTTCAGGAGTAAGTAGATTACTTTCAGAGCATAAAAGAATAATTTCAACTCCTAAAGAGTTATTTAACATAGTTTTAAACTTTAATGATAGCAAAATAATTCCTTTTAAATCTGCTATGGTACTAGGATTAGATGAAATAGATGCATTTAATGTTTTAGCAAGACAATATCCTATATTAAAAGAACTTGAAAGAAATAAAATATCCATAAAAAGAATTAATAGGGTTCAACAATCACAAATTATTCTTGTAGATGGAGAAATGAAATTATCTTAAGTTAATATTAGAAGATTAAATAATCTTTTATTAAGATATTAGATTATTTTTAATAGACAAGCTTTAAAGGTTTAAAAAAGAGATTTTATGATTAGAGTTAAATCATAAAATCTCTTTTAACTTATATTATTTAATATAAGATTTTAATATTTAGTTTCTAAATATGTTTTTTATTTTGGCATGAAAGGATAATCTTAAAGATTACTCCTAGTATAAAAAAGCCTACAAATATACTTAAAATACTTAATGTATATATATGAGTTGATAACAATAAGTCAAAAAATAGACCCATGAACAAACCAAATATAACATAAGCTAAAATAAAAATTTTATTTTGTTTATAAGTAGAATTTCTCATAAAACAACACCCCTTTAATCCCCTTTTATACTTTCATTATACAACAAAATATAGAGTAATAGGTTATATATGGAAGTGGTTTGTTAAATATATAAGTATTTAGATATTAGCTACTTTTATTTATAAGAAAGTTATTTAAATATGTTTGGTTTTGATAATTATGTAAAATTTATGGCGTTTTTTTAAGAGGTATAATAGGCTATTAAATAATACTTTTTAAAAATAAGAGTATAATTTTATTAATAAAATTATGTAAGTTAATTTTTGTAATATTATACATGAATTTATACTAAATATTAGTTGTATTACAGTAGTTAATTTGCACTTATTTATAATTATTTTTTTGAAAAAGAAAGGATGATTATTATGATTAACGAAAGGGTAGATTTATTAATTAATAATGGAGAGATTTTAGATGATATTGAAGGCACTTCTGAGAGAAATATTGATAGAAAATATAGTGCCTTAAACCTAACATTAAGAAATGAAATTGCTAACGTATATAGAATAGAAAAAGCAATAAAAATTATAAAAGAAAATACTTCAGCTTTTTCAGAATATAGAAGAAGAAATTTATTGAACTTAGCTGTGAATATATCCTTAGAAGAGGATATGGATAAAGCTTTAAGTGAAATAGAAAATATTTATATTAATCTTAAAAGTGAATTTTCACAAAGTAGATATTTAATGTTAGCAGCAGAAGAAATATTCTTTTCAAGAAACTTCATTAATGTTGAAGAAGTGATAATGAATACAAAGAGTGCGTACAAGTATATGAAGAAAAATCATAGATTTGAGACTAAGAGAGAAGATCTTTGTTCAGCAGCAATGATTGCAATGACTTCAGAAAATCTTAAAGAAACCTTTGATGAAATTAATGAATGTTATGATCTTTTAACAGAGTGTGGCTTTTCAAAAAATAATGATTTAGAATTATTAAGCAATCTGTTATCAATAATAAATATGCCTGTTGATAGAAAATGTGCACAAGTAAGAGATTTAGCAACAAATTTAAAAGAAAATAAGGTTGAGTTTAAGAAATCTGTTCTTCCAATATTAGGAGTAGCAGCCTTTGTAACTGATGATTATAATAAGTTAAGTAAAAATGTTTTAGATGTTTCAGAGACTTTAAAGGAAAATGAAGGATTTAGATCAGTTACTGTGGATGAAAAAGCTAGAAATATTATGGCTTTAATTTTAGTAGTTAAGGAATATTTAGATAATTTAAATGATGATTCTAAGTTTAAGATTATAAAGAAATCTTCAGATAGATCCTTAGAGGCTATATTTGCAATTGCTTCATCTGGTAGTACTACTATTGAAGAAGTTGATATAACCGTTACAGAATAATTAGCTTAAAATTTATTATATAATTAATTTATAAAGTAAAAAGTATTTTTAACAAAAATAGGATGGAATTTTGTATTTGAGATGAAGGGCGATATTAAAATATTAAGTTATTTTGATACACGCTCTTTTTCTTTTTAAATAAATTTTAGAACAAAAACTATAAAATATTTAACAATAAATGGTATAATTAATTAGTGGAATAACTTGAGTTTTAATTTAGTTAGGAAGGGGAAAATGTATGTATAGATATGAATATGTAGAAGCACAAGCTGAAGGTTTCTTTAATAGTGCTAATCATAGAGAAATTATTGATGAATATGCTGAGAGAGGATTTAGATTTATCACTGCAATACCTACTAGTTTTAGTAGCTATGGAAGTATAAAAACTTTTGATTTAGTTTTTGAAATAGAAATAGAATAATTATATTATTAAAATTATTGATAGCATAAGTAAGATAAAGGAAGCTATAATAAACACTTTAATATAGATTCCTTTATTTGTATAACTACATCCAAGTTATTTTAGCTTCTTTTCTTGGTACAGTTCTTTTATATTTAACTTTAGGATAACCAATAACCATACAGTTTACTAAAGATTCATTCTCTTTTAAGCCTAAGAATTCATTTATTTTAGGGTTTACTTCAGATGCTCTTTGTAAGAATCCGCTAAAATATGTTCCAAGTCCTAAAGCATTAGTCATAAGCTCCATATTAGATGCTGCAAGAGAAGCATTTACAGTAGATTCTGATTTAACAATTATAAGTGCAGGAGCTTTAAAGAATAGTTTATCTTCACCATTTGGATCTTTTAAGAAATCATTATACATTTTAATCCACATATGACAATATCTCTTTATATTTTCAGGAGTAGTTTCTTTATTTAATAAGTTTTCTCCTAGAGATTTTAATGTTTCTAGGACTATTTTTCTAAGTTCTTGAATTTTATCTTTTACAACAACATAAGAAACATTTTGAAGATTACTACCTGTTTGAGTAAATCTTCCTGCTTCTATTATTTTTTCAAGTTTTTCATCTTCAACATCTCTGTTTTGGAAAAGTCTTGTACTTCTTCTGAACTTAATAAAGTTTAAAAGTCTATCTGAATCAATATCAAAACTATCTTTGTTATATTCTTGAATTTTACTCATATCGTAATCTGAATCTGAAACAGCCTCCTTAGGACAAATAGCAATACAGTGCCCACATTCCATACAGCTTTCATTTTTTATATGAGCCTTACCATCTAACATTTCTATGTCACTAACTATACAATCTTGCATACAAAGGGTACAGCCTATACATTTACTAGTATCCACATTCATCATAATAAATCAACCTACCTATCTAATAATTATATATCCAAATAAAATTATAGTAATTATGAAATTTTAAGACAAGTACGCAATATTTATTTAGTTACTTACAAAAAGTTAAGTATTGAAGTTAATTTTATTGATTTTAATATTATATAATTTATAATGGATTTAAAGTAGATAAGGCTTTAGAAAAGTGGAAGGTATTTGTATAAATGCTTTATTTAAGAAGAAGTAAAATAGACTATTAAGAAATAGTATTATGTGATATCATTAAGCAGTAAAATAAATTTTAGGACCGGTGTTATATGAAAAAACATAATAAAAGGAAGATTAATGAAAAGCATATAGAACACGCTTTAAAGGTTTTAAGTGGTAAATGGAGATTGAAAGTTTTATGGGAAGTTTCTAGTTATGAAAACATAAGGTTTAATCAGCTACAGAAGAACGTTGAGGGAATATCTAGTCTTATGCTAACAAGAGTTTTAAAGGATCTTATAGATAACAAACTTGTTATAAGAACTCAATTTAATGAGGTGCCTCCCCATGTTGAATATTCTTTAACTGACTTAGGGAGAAGTCTATGTCCTATAATAAGGCTCTTAGAGGATTTCGGCAAAAAGACATTAGAATAAAAAATATAAAAAATCAAAGTTTACTTAAAATACAGTTTTAAATTAAAGTTTAAAAGAGGAGTTTTAATATCCAAATTAGGTAGGAATATTAAAACTTCTTATTTTTTTATTTAATTTTAACTCCTTAAAATTTACTTGTGAAATATAATTTGAATAAGAGATAAAATATGAACAAATTGTAACTAGATGTGGTACAATTTTTATAGAAGTATATTTAAAATAAGCAAATAAGAGTTTGAAAGAAGGAGAAAGCCTTGGAAGTAAATAGTATAAGAAAAACTTTAAAAAAGGCATTACCACCAACTATTTTATCAATGGTTTTACTTGTAGTAAATTTAAAGTTTTTTGGATTAAGTAATATAATTATTGCAACTTATATGACTTTAACATTTATAAGAATGAGGACATATCTAATAATTGAAAATAATATTTTTAAGCCCTTGTTTATACAATTAGCTATAGGGGTATTAGCATCTGTTGCAAGTATGGGAGGACTTTTAGAGGTATTAATAAACTTTTTTGGAATAATAATATTGGTTTATTTACTTACAGATGAGTATAATCCAGATAGTTATTTCCCTTACTTAATGGCCTTCGTTCTTCTTCAAATGTTTCCAGTAAAATTTGATCAAATTTCTAATAGGCTTTTAGGAATTTTTGTATCATACATAATAGTTTATTTAGCTTTAATGATTGTATCACCTAAGGGAGAGGATAATAAAATTCAAGAACTAATAAAAAGTGGATTTGAAAATATTCATTCTCAATTTAAAAATCTTTATTATGATGATATAGATAAAGTTAAAAGCGAACAGATAGAGCTTTTTGATATTTGTAGGGAGCTTAACAGATTTGTGTACTTAGGGGGAAGAAGAAAGTATTATCAAATTATGATTGCCTTTCAACATATAAATAATCTTATACATGACCTAAAAAGTTCAAAGGAAATTATTGAGGAAAATAAAAAGGAATTTAAAAGATTTTATAAGTTATTTAAATATCTTGAAAATAATTTTAATGATTATAAGTTATGTGCTGAAAGGTTAGAGGAATTTGAAAAAGAATTTAGATTTCACAATAAAAATCTCACTTTTTACACAAGTTTAGTTTTAAGATATTTATCAGAATCTATAGAACATTTGAATTATCATAGATTTAACTTAAGAAAGTTTTTAAACTTTAAAAATAATAAGGATTATTTCCAAGTTTATAGTAAATATAACTTTAAACTTAATGAATTTAAATTTAGATTTGCCATAAGAATGTCATTTATAGTAACTTTAGCTTTTTTCGTAATTAGAAGATTTTCATTACCAAAGGGATATTGGTTACCAATGACAGTCTTTATTTTAGCGCTTCCTTTTTATGAGGATAGTAAAGCAAGGGTTTATGCTAGATTTAGAGGAACTATTTTAGGGGTTATAGTAGCATTCTTACTATTTTCTGTTTTTAAAGGACAAGAGATGCATTTTGTTATAATTTTAGTTACAACATTTTTTATGTATGCTTTTAAAGATTATGCAACAATGAGTATATACGTAACTTGCTATGCTTTGGCTATAACTACCATATCTATGAGTGATGGGGAAGCGGTTATATTAAGATTATTATATACAGGAATTGCTGCTATAGTAGTATTATTTGCTAATAAATTTATTTTGCCTAATAAAAATCATGTTGAACTTATAAATATGGTGAAAAAGTTAATTGAGTTAGATAAGGTTATGATTACTAAAGTAAGAGAAGCACTAGAAAAAGATTTTGATGAAATGGAATTAAGAAGAATTATTTATTCTTCATATTTAATTAGTGGGAGAATACAAATGCATACAAATCCTAGTGATGAAAAAGAAAATAAAGATATTAAAAAGTTTATGCTTTCAAATAGTGAATTTACAACTTCAATTATAAACTATGCTGCTGTTTTGAGTAATTCAAATAAAGGAGCCTTAGATTATGAGTATATAAGTGAAGGCATAAACTTGATTGAAGAAAAATTAATGAGTTTTAAAGAAGAGTTTTTTTATAAATCTCAGTGTATAGGAAGTTATTGTGAAAATATTCAATTAATAGAGCATGAAGATAATTATAAGAATTATTGTTTAATTAAGTGTGTAGATAGAGTTTATAATCTTGAAAAGAATTTAAATGTATTAAAGAGAACAATAATAAATTAAAATAATCAATAAAAAGACTAATTTTAATATTCAACTTAAAAAATCCTTTATTTTAAAAATAAAATTAACTTTTTGGTTAATTTAACATATTTAATCATTTATATGCATATATAAATAGTAATTGCTTAAATTTTATCTTTAGGTAAGACTTAAAGGAGGAGTAGAGATGGATTTAAATTTAAGATGTAATTGTAAGGAAGGTAATGATGAGTTAAATAATAAAAAGCAAGTTCAAGGAAAAAATCAAAGTGCAGACGCTTTTTGTTTTAATTGTGAAAAAGGCTTTAGTGTAAATGATGGAGGATACTTCATAGTAGATGAACCATATTGTTCTTTAGAATGTGTTATAGAGTCAATAATAAAAGAAATAAATAGTGATTTAATGATTAAAAAGATGAATAGAGAGAATATTGATCTAAAATATTTATATAATAGTTCAGCTAAGAAAAATTTGCTTCACTTGAAAAATCATTATAATTTAGACTCTACTCAAAAGGAAAGAATAATAGAATTTACTAAAGAAAAGGGAACAGTATATTTAGTGGAACTTTTAGAAAAGGTTTTATATGATAATTAAATTTTAAATAATGTATTGGTTTAAAGTAATGTTTTAAATTAGAGATAAGATAATATAAGTATATAAAATATATGAATAAAAAAGTGCGTAACTATTAGTTATGCATTTTTTTTATTAATTTTAAATTTTAAGGTGAAAATTAAACTAAAAAGATATTTAATTAATTTAAAATCGTTAAGCTTGTGTAAAGGAAGTGGTGGTATAATAATTGGAATGCTAAAATATTTAATGTATTTACATAAAAATTAAATTTGAAAAATGTAAAATAAGGAGAATATTATGATAAAAGTATTACTTGTTGAAGATAATATAGAGATTAGTGAAAATATAGTTGAGTATTTTAAAAATGATGTGGAGATAGAATGCGTTTATGATGGATTAGATGCCATAGAATATTTAAATACATATTATTTTGATATAGTTATATTAGATTTGATGCTGCCAGGAGCTGGAGGCATGGAGGTATTAAATTTTATTTCAAAGAAGAGGCTAAATACAGGAGTTATAGTATTAACTGCCAAAGAAGAGCTTGGCGATAAGCTTAGAGCCTTTAATTTAGGAGCTAATGACTATTTAACTAAACCTTTTTTTATGGAAGAATTAAAAGCAAGGGTAAATGTTATACTTAAAAGTTTAGGAAAGATAAAAGATTCAAACATACTCCAGTTTAAGAGTATGGAAATAAACATGAAGACAAAGAAGGTTTTTATAAATCATAAAGAATTAGAATTAAATGAGAAATTATTTAATCTATTAGAATATTTAGTAATAAATAAGGGAGTTGTACTTTTTAAAGAGCAACTTTTTGATAATATATGTGGATATAATAGTGATGCATCTACAGAAATTATAGAAGTTTATATGAGTAGACTTAGAAAACAATTAAGCCCCTTTGGATATGATAAATATATAGTTACTAAAAGAGGAATGGGATATTTAATAGATGAGAGTATAGAGGATTAGGAAATGAAGAGAAAAGATATATTCTTTAAAACAAAGAGAAGTGTAACTTTAATTAGTGCAGGAATAGTTTTTTTCTGCCTTTTAATATTTGCAATTATAACCACAACCTTATATACATCTAGGGTATTTGTAAATGTTGATAATAGCTTAATCCAAGAGAAAGAAAAGGTTCAAAAAGTATTAATTCCTAATCCAAAGGATAGACAATTCTTTGAAAGCGGGAAAAATATTTTACCTCCTACTCCTCCTAATATTATAGCTATTTTATATAGAGGAGATAGGGTTTTATCAATGAATCCTAATCCTTACTTTGATGAAGAAAATTTACCAGATTTAGGAGAAGAATCTAAGAGTAAGGTAGAACAAATAAACTTTAAAGGCTATAAGTTTAGGGGAGTTACCATATCAAGTAGAGATATAAGAGTACAATTACTTATGAATATTGATTCTGAAGTTCAATCAATAAACCAATTAATAAAAACCATAATAATGGCTTTAGTAATATTAATAGGAATTGCATTAGTTTTATCATACATTCTTTCTTCAAAGGTAATAAAGCCTATAAAGAAAGCTTATGACAAACAAGTATTTTTCGTTCAAGATGCATCCCATGAGATGAAAACACCTTTAGCTGTTATAAAAGGCAAATTAGAGCTATTAGCAAATTCTTGGGACGATAAAATAGAAGATCATTTTGAACATATTTCTAAAATGATGAGTGAAGTTAGAGATCTTGAAAAGCTAAATAGTGACTTATTATTATTATCAAAGGAAGATATAGATAATAGCGTAAATATAGTATCCTTTGAGTTAGAGGAGTTCATAGAAGATTTAAGTGAGTTTTATGTTGATTTAGCAGAAGTACAGGAAAAGAATTTTATTGTAAATAGACCTCTTACTCCTGTAATAGTAAAGTGGGATTATAGTAAGGTAAAAAGAATGCTTATAATACTTCTTGAAAATGCATTTAAATATACAGAAGATGGTGGTAAGATAAGCCTATCTTTTGAGGAAGTAAATAAAAATATAAAGATAATAGTTTGTGATAATGGTATAGGAATTAAAGAAGAGGATATAGGACGTATTTTTGATAGGTTCTTTAGAAGCGCAGATGTTAGAGGAAAGAATATTAAGGGTAGTGGAATTGGATTAAGTTTATTAAAATCTATTGGCAAGACCTTAGGAACAGATATAAAGTTATATTCAAAATATGGTATAGGAACAAGATTTGAAATTACAATACCTAAAATATTAAATAATACTTAACAAAATAATTAGGAAATTTAAATTTTAAAATAGTAGTTTTATTAAAACTAAGAAAATAAAAACTTATAAATATTATGAAGAAGATAGCTAAGTTAGTTTTTGATCAATTATTTAGATTAGCTTTTTTCTGATTATATTTATAAGTTTTTTTGCTTTTAGAAAAATTTTTTATAAGCGTTAAGGAAGTATTAAGGTTAGCTATTTAAAATAGATTTTGATGAGAGATTGGAGGTGAATTTAGTGAAGGAGAAAAAGTTTAGGCATGAGATTAAGCATTATATAAATTACTCAGATTATAGAGCAATTAAAAATAGATTAATGCATATTATGAAAATTGATGCAAATGCTAGTGAAAATAATGAATATAAAATACGAAGTCTTTACTTTGACAATTTAAATGACAAGGTTCTTATGGAAAAGATTAATGGAGTAAATTATAGAGAAAAATTTCGTATAAGATTTTATAATGATAATCACTCTTTTATTAAACTAGAAAAGAAATCTAAGATAAATGGATTATGCTCAAAGGATAGTGAGTTAATAAGTAAAGAGGAATGTGAAAAAATTTTTAAGGGAGATATAGAATTTTTAAGATATAGTAATAAACCTTTATTTATTGAATTTTATTCAAAAATTAAGGGGGATTTATTAAAGCCTAAGAGCATAGTTGATTATGTAAGAGAAGCTTATATATACAGATTAGGAAATGTGCGTATAACCTTTGATAAAAAAATAAGAACAGGAATATACAGCACTAATATATTTGATAGTGAAGTACCTACAATAGAAGCCATAGATAATAATATAGTTGTGTTAGAAGTAAAGTATGATGAGTTTTTACCAGAATTAATACAAGATATTATTCAAACTAATGAGCGTAGAGCATCAGCTATTTCTAAGTATGCAGCTTCAAGAATATATGGATAAGCTTTTTATAAGGTTTGTTTAAATTAAGATAAATCATAAAGAATATCTAAAAACACATTAGTTTAAAATATAGGATTAAATTAGGAGGATAAATAAATGAGCAATCAAGCAGTTAATTTTAGTGACATATTTAAATCAAGTTTTGTTGATAAAATGACATCTATTTCATTTTTAGACATGTTTATAGCAATGATCCTTTCTTTTGCAGTAGGATTATTTATAATGCAGGTTTACAAAAAAACATTTAAGGGAGTTATGTATTCATCAACTTTTGCAATGTCTTTACTGGCACTTACGTTAATAACTACATTAATTATACTTGGAGTTACTTCTAACGTAGTTCTTTCACTTGGTATGGTTGGTGCACTTTCTATAGTTCGTTTTAGAAGTGCTATAAAAGAACCTATGGATATTGCATTCTTATTTTGGTCAATAAGTGAAGGCATAGTTTTAGGTGCTGGACTTATTCCTTTAGCTATTTTAGGTGCCGTTTTTATAGGAATAGTAATGGTTCTATTTGCTAATAAGAAAACAACAGATAATCCATATATATTAGTGGTTAATTGTAAAAATGATATTAGTGAAAATAGTGTACTTAACATACTATCTAAAAATGTAAATAAATATTGTGTTAAATCAAAAACTATTTCTCCTTCAAATGGAATTGAAATGACAATAGAAGTTAAGTTAAATAATATAACTACATCCTTTGTTAATGAAGTATCAAAGATAGAGGGAGTTTCAAATGCTGTTTTAGTTAGCTATAACGGAGATTACATGGCTTAAGCTTTAGTTTATATAGATAAATACAAGTAGGAGAGGGTAAATTTATTCTCTCCTATTTTAAATAAATTGAATTTTTGTAAGGAGGGTGAGTTTAAGTGATAAATGAAAAGGCAAGTAAATATATTTCTCTAATAAGTATTTCCTTAGCTGTCATATTTGTTTTTGTATCCGTATTTGCTTTAAAGTCATTTAATTCTACAGAAGCACTTAGTACTAGTGGACAATCTTCTACTATTGATACGGTTTTAAATAAAAATATTGTAACTGATATAGATATAAAGATAAAAGAAAGTGATTGGGAATGGTTAATTGAAAATGCTACAGATGAGGAATATAGAAGTGCAGATATAACTATAAATGGAGAAACTTTTTATAATGTTGGGGTTAGACCTAAGGGGAATTCAAGTTTATCCTCTGTTGCAAATGATGATACAACAGATAGATATAGTTTAAAAATAGATTTTGGACAATATGTTGACGGACAGACCTATCATGGAATAAGAAAACTAGCTTTAAATAATAATATATCTGATGCCACTTATATGAAGGAAGCAATATCTTATGACATATATAATTTTCTTGGGATTCCTACTCCAGAGTATTCTTATTCAAACATAAAGATTAATGGAGAACAGTGGGGATTATATTTAGCATTAGAAGTAATTGAGGAAAGATTTGTTGAAAAAAATTATGGTGAATTAGAAGGTAATTTATATAAACCTGAAACTATGGGAGTAGGGGCTAAAAAAGATGAAGGAAATAAAGATGCCATGCCTGATATGAAAAATAATCAAGGAAAAGAAGGGGGAATGATGAATCCACCTAATATGCCTAACAATGAAGGAAATAATAAAGAGGGTAATAAACCTATGAATATTCCTAATGAAAATCAAAATATGGCTGGCAATATGAATAAAGAAAATGCAGGAATGGGACAAATATCTCCTATGATGGGAGGAAAAAATAATGAAGGTGCTGATTTTAAATATATAGATGATAATATTAGCAGTTATTCTACTTTAAGAGATAGTGCAGTATTTAAGAGTACAACGGATGAAGATTTTGAAAATGTAATTGAAATGATGAAAAGTTTAGAAAATGGTAGGGATATAGAGAAATATTTAAATGTTGATGAAGTTCTTAAGTACTTTGCAGTAAACACTTTCTTAGTTAACCTAGATAGTTATTCAGGTGGAATGTATCATAATTATTATCTTTACGAAAATAATGGAGTTTGTGAGATACTTCCATGGGACTTAAATTTATCCTTTGGAGGATTTGCCACAAATAGTGGAAGCAGAGCTGTAAATTTCCCTATTGATTCTCCTGTTACAGGTAATTTAGAAAATTTCCCTCTTATAGGAAAACTTTTAGAAAATGATGAATATAAAGAGAAGTATCATGAGTATTTAGAAAAGATAGTAAATGAATATTTTAAAAGTGGTATTTTCAATACCACAGTTATCAATAATGATAAGTTAATAGGAGATTACGTAAAGATTGATCCTACAGCATTCTATACTTATGATGAATACAAAAATGCCATTAAAGAGTTATTAGTTTTTGGAGAGGATAGAACAAAGAGTGTAGAAGCTCAGTTAAATGGAGAGCAAACATCAACGGAATATGGAAACATTGAAACTTCATTAAATTTAAAAGCCTTAGGTGAACAAAATATGGGTGGAAAAATGCCTAATGATAAGATGAATGAAGAAAATTTAGCGAATAATAATGAAGAAAATAATAATGGACAAGCTATTCCAGAAGGTGGAAGACCTTTTAATGGAGGAAACATGGGAGAAGCTCCTAATAATATTAATAATCCTAATGGTAATTTCAATAATAAAATACCTAATATGGAAAACATGCCTACACAAGAAAATATACAAGAGGCTATGAAGATATTAAATAACAGGGATTATTCAAGCTTAAGCGAAGAGGAAAAGAAACAATTAAATGATTTAGGAATAAGTGAAGAAAATATAAATATGTTTAATAATATTCTTAAACAAGGAGAAAGAGGAGAAGTTAGAGAAACCTTTAATAAAACATATTATGTAATATTTGGAGTGGTTCTTTTAACACTATTAATTTCCCTAGTTTTTGTAACAAAGTATAAAAGAAAAAGATACTAAGTATATTAAAAAGCTACACATAAATGTGTAGCTTTTTCTTTTAGGAACATATAAAAATAAAATTACATATTATATAACTAAAGTATTTTTATAATAATTAATTATCAATTGATAATATAAATTATATATGTGCCTTGATTTTATATGTTTTATTTAAGTTTTAATATATTAATTGATAATATTAGGGGGATAAATATGGAGTCAAGATATTGTGAAGCTAATAAAGTAACAATTATATCTATATTATGGAATATAGTTTTAGCTATAATCAAAATATTAGCAGGTATAATAGGAAAGTCTAATGCTATGATAGCAGATGGTGCACATTCAGCATCAGACATTATAAGCTCTGTAGGAGTATTAATTGGAAATAAAATAGCAAGCATACCAAAGGATAAGGGACATAATTATGGACATGAAAAAGCTGAAACTTTAGTATCTTTTTTATTAGCTATCCTACTAGTAATTTTATCTATAAAGATTGGGTATAATGGTGTTTATTCACTTTTTCATTTAAATGAAGTCCAAATTCCAACTGCCTTTCCTTTAGTTGTATCAGTTATATCTATTATTATAAAGGAATATCAGTATAGAATTACTATTAAGGTAGCTAAGAAGACAAATTCACCAGCATTAAAGGCCGATGCATGGCACCATAGATCAGATGCATTATCCTCAGTTGCAGCTTTTATAGGAATAGGTGGAGCTATTTTAGGGTTTAAATCACTAGATTCCATAGCATCAATAGTTGTTGCTCTTTTTATAGCAAAGGTAGGAATTGAAATTTTAATAGGTTCAGCAAATGAGCTTATGGATATTTCTATTGATGAGGAGAAGGAAAAGGAAATAAAAACTATAGTAGATGAAGTTGAAGGAATTAAGTCTTTAAGAGAGATTAGAACAAGAAAGTATGGGGCTATGGCTTATGTAGATTTAGTAATATGTGTTGATAAAGATATTTCAGTTTTTGAGGGACATAGGATTGCTAGTGATTTAGAGAATCTAATATTAAAAAAAATGAAATTTATTAAAGGTGTTACTGTTCATGTTGAACCTTTAATATAACTTTAAGATTTATATTTATAAAGTAATTTTAATAAGGATAGATAAACTATCCTTATTTTTTTATATTTATTTAATATGTGGTAACTAAAAAGTGCCTAATTGTTTAAACTAATACAAGTTGCTAAAATTAAATTAACTTAAGAGAGAATAATGTATTTTAAAAGAGATTTTAGGATAAATTTATATAAAAATTAATATTAAAAGTTTGGAGTGAGAAGAATGAATAAATATGAATATATTATAATAGGATTTGGAAAAGGTGGGAAAACACTTGCTGGTTACTTGGGAAAACTAGGTAAAAAGGTTGCTATAATAGAAAAATCAGATAAGATGTATGGTGGAACATGTATAAACGTTGGATGTATTCCTACAAAAACTTTAGTACATAAAGCAAAAGTGTTCTTATATAAAGGGTTAAATACCTTTGAAGAAAAGGAAAGAGAGTATAGAAAAGCTATAGAAGAAAAAAATTCTTTAATAGAAGCTTTAAGAAATAAAAATTATAATATGCTAAATAATAATGAAAATGTAGATGTATTTAATGGAACAGCTTCATTTATTTCAAATACAGAAATACTTATTAATAGTGAAAAAGAAGATATAATTTTAGAGGGAGAAAAAATCTTTATAAATACAGGAGCTACTACTATAATTCCTAATATACAAGGAATAAAAAGTAGCAGTAAAATATATAACAGTACTACAATAATGGAATTAAAAGAATTACCAAAACATTTAGTTATAGTAGGTGGAGGATATATTGGATTAGAATTTGCATCAATTTATGCAAGTTTTGGATCAAAAGTAACAGTAATAGAGGCCTTTGATAGAATTGCTGGCAGAGAAGATGAGGATATTTCTAAAAGTATAAAAGAAATTCTAGAGAAAAAAGGAATTGAATTCTTATTAGGATCAAAAGTTAAATCTTTTGAAGAAATACATGGAGAAGTTGAAGTTTCTTATGAAAATAGCTTAGGAGAGTTAAATAAAATTACAGGAGATGCAGTTTTAATAGCTATAGGTAGAAAACCAAATACTGAAGAATTAAATTTAGAGGCTGCAGGTGTTAAAGTAACAGAGAGGGGAGCTGTAGCAGTTAATAATAAACTAAAAACAAATGTCCCTAATATCTGGGCTATTGGAGATGTTAATGGTGGTCCTCAATTTACATATATATCTTTAGATGATTTTAGAATTATAAAAGACAATTTATTTGGAGAAGGAAAGAGAAGTACTGATGATAGAAAATTTATTCCATACTCAGTATTTATTGAACCAAACTTATCTAGAGTTGGATTAAGTGAAAAAGAAGCTTTAGAAAAGGGCTTTGAAATAAAAACTGCTAAATTAGAAGTTAATACTATTCCAAGGGCAAAGGTTATTGGAGAAACTGAAGGAATGATGAAAGCTATAGTAGATGTAAAGACAAACAAGATACTAGGTTGCACACTTTTATGTGCAGAATCAGCTGAAATAATAAATATAGTTACCTTAGCTATGAAAGCTGATGAGGATTACACTTTCTTAAGAGATAATATATTTACTCATCCAACTATGAGTGAGGCTTTAAATGATTTATTCTCATTAATTTAGTTAAAAATTATAATTTTATATTGTGATATTAAAAAAGTGGATTCTTAAGGAATCCACTTTTAATTTTTTATAAGTTCATACTAACTTAAAGATGTTCTTCCAATAGAAGTATTATCAGATTTTCTATCTCTTAAAGCAACAATTGGATTTTCTTTTGTTTCAAATCTATAATCTTCATTGTTTTTTGAAATAAAATCAACTATGACCTTATGACTTGGAACATCTTCAACATTTTTATTAACTTTATTTTGGAATTCATGGAACGATGAATCAGGACCTAATTTACTTACATCAACGTAATCATCTTTTATAGTTGTATTATTAACAGTATTATCTAATATATCTCTAACATAAGATATATTTTCTCCAAGTGTTAGAAGCTCTGGGAATTCACCATTTGGAATAACTTCTTGCCATTCTTTATTTTCATATTTTTTAAGAAGATCACAAGATTTATGTAATTGAGCAACTTCCTGAACGAAGCATTGTTCCCATAGTCCTTTAATATATGGATCAACTTCAGAATTATAACAAGAATAATATAAATATGCTTCAGTGTATTTATGCATAAGTAGATTTTCAAGCCATGTACAGTTAGGATCTAAAAGACTTCCATAGTGAGAAACGTGTTGTTCTTCTATTAAGCCTATTTCTTGATAAAGATTTCTTCCAATATCACTAGTATAGAAACCTGCTATATTCATGTAATAATTCATAGTTTGTTGTTCTGCCGCAGTTATTATTGATATATCTAGTTTAGTAATAAGATCTGCTGTTTTAAAATCAACAAAGTTTCTTATGTTGTCAGCGGGGCATCTATGTTCAGATATGGTTGGTCTACCTGGCATTATTTCTGTATAATGTCCAACTAGATTTTCTGCTTTTGTTCCTTCTTCCATAAATAATAAATCTGAATATCTATATAAATGGTCAAAATCTTCAAGTAATGCAAAATCTAAAGCTTTTTTAACATGTTCATTAGGTTCACGCTTTGCAAGTCTAGCAGTTAAATCTACAGCTAGTTGTTCATAACTTATAGTAGTCTCTAAAATACTTTCATTAGCAGGTCTTAGTGAACTAATTAGCATTTGTTGTTGTTTATCTAATCTTCTAGCAAGGGCAAGTTCTCTTCTAAGTTCATTGTTATTACAATTTCTAGAGAATTGATGAGAAAACCAGTTTGCTTCAAATTCAGCTCCATTCATTAAAATTATTCTAGTTTTTGTATAAGGATCAACTTCGTTTTTATTATAAGGTTTTGCGTAAATATTTCTCCAGTCTGTAAAATAGTCTTGGATTTTTGAGCTTTTTTCTAAAAATGGATTCATAATAAATAAATCACTACCTTTCCAAATTTTAATATAATTTTAGTATTACAAAATCCTTTTTTAGTATTCATTAATTATGAAAATAATCATTTATTTGTAATCATATGGTACAATTAACTTAATAAAAGACTATTTGGAAAGAAATATATATTATTAAGGGGGGACTTATTTGAGAATAATCGATATTATATTAAGCATAACTATATTGATTAGTAGTGCAGTTAATACAATTATTGGCAAAGATAATAAACTAATGAACTATTCAGAAGATAAATTAAATGAATTAGAAATATATAATTTTGCTAGTTTAGAAAAATTTATTTTAGAAAGAAATTTTGAAAGTTTATTAGATAAATCTAATAAAGAATTTAGCCATAATATTGAGCAAGACTTAATAGATAATAGTTCAAATGTGGAAGAAGATAATTCATATCAAGAGACTAATAGATTTAATAGAGAAAATAATTTAAAGGATTCTGTTATTAGAGATGGATATGGTGCTTATATTGAAGATGGTTACATAAAATTTGGAGAAAAAAATAAGAGCTTAAGAATTTTTACTAAAGGTAATTATGAAAATGGTGGAGTTAAATTAGAGGTAGCTGTCAATGATTATGATGATACTAGAGGGCTTGAAAATACTTATGGTTATTTAGTTGGAGAAGAACCAATTAGTCAAGGTGGTTTAGATAGTGGTTATTACTTTGAAACGGTAATAATAAAAGGGGTGATGGTTGAATATCCTAATATAGTTGTTTTAGATAAAAACTATCAATTAGATGATAAATCAGCACTTTCTTTTAAGAGTAAGGATGGACTAATAGAGTTTTCTTTAATTAACCTTAAAAATTATAATGATGATGACAGTAAGTTTCTTTATAAAAAAGAAACTAGCTATGGAGAGGTATTAGAATCTATGTGTGGTGATGATTGGTTTTACTCATATACTAAAAAAAATGGTGAGATTATATATAGTTTAAAAGTTTTAGATGGAGATAGATTAAAAGGATTTTCTTATAAGTTTCCAGTTCAATATAAAGATGAATTTAAACCTATTATAGAACGAAGTAGAAAAACCTTTGAAATGTTTAATGGTTTTCCAAAGAGTATAAATTAAAATATATTTTAACAGTATAATTAAATATAAGTTTAATGTATTAAAAAGTTTAAGAAGATAGGGGTAATTTCATGTATTTATCTCTATCTTTAAATTTTTTATAATAAGGTTTAGGTAAAATAGTAATTAACTTTTTAGTTGAATTATTTTATAATATAGATTTAAAAGTAGAGTAATAGTAGGTATAAGTAGTTTAGAATAATTTTATTGAAAATAAGGAGGGATATGCCTTTGAACTTAGATATTTTTATGAAGAACTTAGTAAGGCGAACTTCCAGTTTTACTAGAGAACAAGGTAAAAAGTTAATTCAGGAAGCATATGTTAAAGATGTTAAGGGTAAGAGCATAGATGGAATTTATCATATTTATGGAAGTGTATTAAATGATGATAAAAACTGGGATTATAATACACACATAAAAATAAATATGAAAAATAGTGATATTATGGGTACTAATTGTAGTTGTGAAACCTTTAAAGAGAATAGTAAACATATAAAAAATTATGTTTGTAAACACATTTCAGCAACTAATGATGTTTTTTATTCCTTAGCAAAGAAGAAGATGCAAAAGAATAAATTAAAAAGTAATAATAAAACTCAATTAGTTAAAGAGAAAAATGAGGAACATAAAGGAAAAGAAAAGCGATTTTTATCTTTAGATATAAATATTAAGCACATGGTAAAAGAGGGAATTACTTTATTTAACTGTGAGTTTAGAATTGGTGCAGGAAATTTAAATTTAATACTGGATTTAAAAGATTTCTTATATAAAAATAGCTTAAAAAAGCCTTTAAAATTTAATGATGGATTTACTTATAATCCATTAAAAGATGAATTTTTAGATGAAGATAAAAGAGTTCTTCAATTTGTAGCAAGCCATAAGGATATGATAAGTGGAAGATATTTAAGGCTTAAACAAAATAATCTAAAGGATTTTCTAAAATTAATTGATGAAAAAAAGAAAATAAATTTTAATTTTAACTCCATTAATTATGAGGTTAAGGTGAAAAAGGAAAATGTTCCAGTAGCTCTGACTTTAAAGGAAGGTAAAGAGGAATTTGTATTAAGTCACCATAAGAAATTCCCTGTTCTTTTAAATAACTTAGGAGATGTAATGTTTTTTGATAGAAATTTATATCTTCCAAGGAAGAGGCAGTTAGAATACTACATTCCAATTCATAAGTTATTTTTGAAAAATAACACAATCACATATAAGAAGAGCTTAGAGAGTCTAAGAAACCTATTAGAAGAACTTAAAAACATAAGCAAGAATATAGTTCTAGATGAAAATGTTAGGGCTTTTAAAGAAAAGCTTATGAAAACAACCTTTAATTTATATAAAAATAAGGAAAAAATTTATTGTAATGTAAAAATTGATTATTGTGGATACATAATTGATTTAATAAGAGATGAAAAAGATAATAGCTTTTTAAGAGATTTAAAAAGTGAAAAGTATATAGAATTTCAACTTGAAAGATTTAAGTTCATAAAGAGAGAAGAAGATTTTTGTTTTATAGGAAATGAAGAGGAAATGTATGAGCTTTTATCTAAGGGAATTAAAAGGCTTAGAGAACTTGGAGAAGTTTTATTATCAGAGGAACTTAAGGAGTTTAAGGTTTTAGATTCATCCCTTATTTCATCAGAACTTAAAGAGCTTAGTAATTTTTATAAGCTTAAGTTTGAATTTGGAGATTTTGAATTAAGAGAACTTAGGAAAAGCATAGAGGCTATGAAAAAGGGAAATAGCTTTTATAGAACTAAGAAGGTTTATTTAGATTTAGAAGACCCTGGTATAGTAAACTTTTTAAATCTTCTAGAGGATTTAGGATTAGAAAATATAAAAGATAATGAAGTCTATATAGATAAGAGCAAGGTTTTATATATTCAAGAAAAATTAAAGAATAGAAATCTCTCTTTTATAAAAGGGGGAAATGTTCTTCAAGAAATAGTAGGAAAACTTCTAAATAAAGAATTTAAAAGAAAGCTTGTTCCAAAGGCTTTAAATGCAGAGCTTAGACCTTATCAAAAAGAGGGGTTTAAATGGATTAATGAAATTACTGATTTAGGTTTTGGTGGAGTTTTAGCAGATGATATGGGACTTGGTAAAACCCTTCAAATAATAGCTTTTTTATTATCTCAGAAAAAAAGCAAAAGCATAGTAGTTGTTCCAACCTCTGTTATATATAACTGGATGGATGAGTTTGAAAAGTTTGCTCCAAGCATAAGGGTTGGATTAGTTCACGGTAGTAAATCTAAGAGGGATAAGGTTTTAAGGGATTTTAAAAGAGGCCTTGGTATTAAGATAGAAGAGTCTAATTTAAAAGAAAAGTCCTATGAAAAATATGATGTTTTATTAACTACCTATGGAACCTTAAAGAATGATGAAAAATCCTATGAAAACTTAAGTTTTGATTATTGCATAATAGATGAGGCTCAGAACATAAAGAATCCAGTAGCACAAGCAACTTTATCTGTTAAAAATATTAAATCAAGATGTAATATTGCCTTAACAGGAACTCCTATAGAGAATAATTTAATGGAGCTTTGGTCAATATTTGATTTTGTCATGCCTGGATATTTATTTACTAAGGAGAGATTTAGAGAAAGATTTATTTTAGATGAAAGCAATTTAAGTGAATTAAAATCATTAATAACTCCTTTTATTTTAAGAAGACTTAAGGAAGATGTTTTAAGTGAGCTTCCAGAAAAATTTGAGAAAAAATACTTAGTAGAAATGAAAGGAAAACAAAAACAGTTATATAGTTCATATGTAAAGGCAATAAAAAATCAATTAAATGAAAATAAAAGTTCTGCAAAGAGTGGAAGAGATAAAATTAATCTATTTGCCTATTTGACAAAATTAAGAGAAATTTGTTTAGATCCTTCAATAGTTGTACCAGATTACAAGGGAGAAAGTAGTAAACTTACTGTGGTAAAAGAAATTGTAAAAGATGCTAGTGAATCAGGAAAGAAGATTTTATTATTTTCTCAATTTACTTTAGTATTACAAAAAATAGAAGAGGACTTTAAAAAACAGAATATTTCTTATTTGTATTTAGATGGAGGAACTTCTGCTAAGGATAGAGTAGAGAGAGTTAAAAGATTCAATGAGGATAGCAATATTAAAGTGTTTTTAATATCCCTAAAGGCTGGGGGAGTTGGACTAAATTTAACTTCTGCCAGTGTGGTTATACATTTTGATCCTTGGTGGAATCCAGCCGTAGAAGACCAAGCTACAGATAGGGCACATAGATTTGGACAAGAAAATAAAGTTGAAGTTATAAAGTTAGTTGCAAAGGATACTATTGAGGAAAAAATAGTATTAATGCAGGAGGATAAAAGAGAACTTATTCAAAGTTTAATGGATGGAAAAACTATGGATGGTAAGGGATTAAAACGTCTTACAGAAGAGGAAATTAGTAAATTATTTGAGTAAGAATTTAATAAAAGAAAAAAAGCTAAGATGTTTAAGCACCTTAGCTTTTTTTCTAATCTTACTATTATCTGTAGTTGGTGGCAAACCAAGTTAGAGAGTTTAAAGAAATAAGACTAAAATTAATCTTATTTATACATAAAAATCATCCAAGTTATTTTTAAAGCAAAGAAGGTTGTTTACTCTAAAAATACAATATAAAAACAGGCTAACAGAAAATCCGAAAAGTTTATAGTATAACCATACGTTCCTAAAGTATGTTATTAAAATTTAAATATACTATAATTACATTATAAACTACTATTTGCAATATATAAACTAATTTTTAAAATTTGGTTAAAATAAATATTTTTACTAAAGAAAAAAAGGATAATTTTATCTTAATAAGAAATTATTATTTAGGGAATTCTAAGGGGTTTATAGATAACAGAATTTTAATAGTAGTAAGAGGAAAATAGTACTATTAAAATTATAGTTGAATATGAAAAAGGGAAATTTATGAAATTAGAAAGAAAAAATAGTGGGATAATATTTCTTATATTTGGAGTTGTTTTTGTTTTAAACGCCTTAAATTCAGTAATGGAGTTACTGTATATTAATTAAGTAACTTGATTTTTTAGGGGCTGACAAATTATGTTGGTTCCTTTAATTTTCACATATTTTTTTTCTGGTATATTAGTTTTGAAAGTTATTCAGTAATTCTGTTATAATTAAGCAGATGAATTTAGAACTAATATAAATAAGAATTTAACTTTAGGAAGGAATGTTTATAATTACTAATGAGAATAAACAAGCTTTTTAGCAATTTTGGGATATGCTCTAGAAAAGAAACGAATAAAATTATTAGAGAGGGAAGAGTTATTGTTAATGGCAAGCCATGTATTGAGGGGCAATGGGTTGAATTAAGTGATGAAATACTTTTAGATGGAAACCCCTTAGTTCCAAAGGAAAAGATTTATATAGCACTTAATAAGCCTGTAGGAGTTGTATGTACTGCTGCAGAAGAAGTTAAGGATAATATAATAGATTATTTAGGGATAGATGATTATGTTTTCCCAATAGGAAGGCTAGATAAGGACTCTCAAGGATTAATAATTTTAACTAATGATGGAGATTTAGCAAATGAAGTTTTAGCAGCAGAAAATAACCATGAAAAGGAATATATAGTAACCTTAGATCAACCTTTTTATGATGATTTTATTGAAAAGATGGAGCAGGGTGTTGAAATATTAGGACAAGTAACAAAACCTTGTAAAGTTAACAGAATAAATGAAAATACCTATTCAATAATATTAACTCAAGGGTTAAATAGACAAATAAGAAGAATGAGCAAGGTTTTTGGCTTTAATGTAGTTAAGTTAGAGAGAATTAGAATTCTTAATATAACTCTTGAAGACATAGAATATGGAAAGTGGAGATGTATAAATAGGGAAGAAATTGAGATTTTAGAAAAACTTATAAAGTAGTTAAGGGGATAAAAATGGGAAATGACAATAGAGTAAAAGTATGGTTTACAAAATTAATACTAATTTTAGTATCTATATTAATTATTTATTCAATCATATCTGATTTGTATAAAATTAGTTATCTTGAATTTAAAGGCGTAGAAACAACAGGAAAGTTAATAACTTTTAATGAAAAGATTAATTTGGGAAGATTTAAATCAAAATCATATACTCCCGTTGTAAGGATAAAGGTTTACGGACAAGAGATTGATGTTCCTACAAAGTTAAATAAAATTGATAAAGACTTAGTTGACTTTGTTGGAGATGAAGTGAAAGTTAAATATTCTTCTAAGGATTATAATCTTTTAATTATAAATGATAAAAAATATCTTTTAAATAGAATTAATTACATGCTACTAGCAGTTCAAATTTTAATATTCGCTTTATTATCTATTTGTATGAAGGCTACTTGTGGAGAAGATGGGAAAGTAAAGTGGATTATTGGGAAGAAAAATCCTGTTTTAAATTTGTTGTTTTGGACACCAGGTTTAGTATTTTCATTTTCATGGATTTATTATCAAATAATATTAGGGAAGTATGCCGTGGAACAGTTTGACTTTATAGGTGCATTAGGTGCATTTATGTTTTTATTAGTTTATATTATTATTGCTTATAGTTTTATTAAAAGGAATAAGAAGTTTCATAAAGTTTTAATAAAATAATGAAAAGCTCAAGATAAACTAGAAAAGTATATTTATTAAAATAGTTTGTAGGGTTGACACTTTGTAATTTATTGCATAGAATGAAATTAACAATAGAATATTAATCGGTAGGTGAGGTTACCACCGGGATACGGATTGCTGCCGCAAAATAGTGGAGACACTATGAGAAGGTTAGCAGGCTATGTCGAGAAACAAGGCATAATCTAATGCAATTTCATTGCCCAGTGAAGCTAAAACTTGAACGATATTATACTTAAGCAAGTTTTATTTTGCTTATAGTTTTATTTTGTTTGAATTTAATCCTTACCTAATTTTAGGTAAGGATTTTTTATATTTAAATAAAAACTTATTTAAACTTATTTTAAGAAAGTTGAGGTGGTAGTAATGGATATGGGGAGTAGTAGAGGCATAAAAGTCACAGGCAAAGTACTTTTTATAAAAAATGCTTTAAGAATATTTTATTTCATATTCTTACTGCCATTTTTTACTTAGCTTAATATAATTAAATAAGGTAAAAGTATAATTTTGTCCTGTACAATGTCTTTACTTCCTAAAAATTATTTAAAGAATTAGGAGGTAAGAATAATGAAAAAGAGAACAGAACAAAAAGTTATAAATGAAGTTTTAATCAATGAAAGATTAATAAAAGCAAGCAAGATGAGCAAAGAAAATTTATTAAAGGAAATGAAAAATACTTTAAGTGGATATAGTAAAGAAGAAGTTGAAAGAAGAATTCATAAGTATGGAAAAAATGTAATTTCACATGAAAAGGGTGATTCGGTTTTTAAAAGACTTATTGAATCCTTTGTTAATCCATTTACAGTTGTGCTTTTTATTCTTGCAATAATATCAGCATTTACAGATATTATTTTACCAGCTCCAAAGGATAGGTCCTATAGTACAGTAGTAATAATAATCACAATGGTTACTATTAGTGGAATATTAAAGTTTGTTCAAGAAAGCAAATCTAATAATTCTGCTGAAAAATTAAAAGATATGATAAAAACAACAGCTACAGTTGAAAGAAGAGGTAAAAAAGAAATTGGGCTTTCACAAATTGTACCAGGAGATATAGTTTATTTATCTGCAGGAGATATGATTCCAGCAGATGTAAGAATAATAGCTTCTAAGGATTTATTTGTTAGTCAAGCTTCATTAACAGGTGAAAGTGAACCAGTTGAAAAGTTTAGTAAAGAAATAAATTCTAATATAAATAGTCCTTTAGAAAGTACAAATCTAGGCTTTATGGGAAGCAATGTAATAAGTGGCTCTGCTATTTGTATTGTAATTTCAACTGGAGATTATACTTACTTTGGTTCTATGGCAAATACAATTACTAATGACAAAGTTGTCACTAGTTTTGAAAAAGGAGTAAATTCAGTTTCTTGGTTATTAATTAAATTCATGATGTGCATGGTGCCAGTTGTATTTTTTGCAAATGGATTAACTAAGGGAGATTGGGGTGAATCATTTTTATTTGCATTATCAGTTGCAGTAGGTTTAACTCCAGAAATGTTACCTATGATAGTTACAACAAACCTTGCAAAGGGTGCTGTTAAAATGGCAAAGAAAAAAACTGTTGTAAAGAGTTTAAATTCAATGCAAAATTTTGGAGCTATGGATGTGCTTTGTACTGATAAAACAGGAACATTAACTGAAGATAAAATTGTCTTACAATATCATCTTGATGTTCAAGGAGATGAAAATGAAAGAGTTCTTAGACATGCTTTTTTAAATAGCTTTTTCCAAACAGGATTAAAAAATCTTATGGATTTAGCAATAATAGATGAAGCTAACAAATTAAATCTTAGTTATTTAAAAGAAAAATATACTAAGGTTGATGAAATACCTTTTGATTTTAATAGAAGAAGAATGAGCGTTGTAATAAAAGATAAGAAGGGTAAAACTCAACTAATTACTAAAGGGGCAGTTGAAGAAATGCTAAAAATTTCTTCAAAGGTAGAATATAGAGGAAAAGTTGAAAGTTTAACAGAGGAAATAAAAAAAGAGATATTAGAAATAGTTGAGAGATTAAATAGTCAAGGTATGCGTGTAATTGCAGTTTCGCAAAAAACTAATCCTTCTGTAGAGGGTGTTTTTTCAGTAGCTGATGAATCTAATATGGTTTTAATGGGATATCTTGCTTTTTTAGATCCACCAAAGGAATCTACATTATCTGCAATTAAAGCTCTTAATGAAAATGGAGTATCAGTAAAAGTTTTAACAGGAGATAATGATGGGGTTACAAAATGTATTTGCAAACAAGTTGGAATAGAAGTAGAAAATATTCTTTTAGGATCACAAATAAGTGAAATGGATGATGAGGAATTAAAGAAAAAAGCTGAAAAAATTAATGTTTTTGCAAAGCTTAGTCCAAGTCAAAAGGCTAAAATAGTTAGAATACTTCGTGAAAATGGACATACTGTTGGTTTTATGGGAGATGGAATTAATGATGCAGCAGCAATGTGTGAAGCAGATGTAGGAATTTCAGTGGATACAGCAGTAGATATTGCTAAAGAATCTGCAGATATAATACTTTTACAAAAGGATCTTATGGTATTAGAACAAGGGGTTATTGAAGGAAGAAGAACCTTTGGAAATATAATTAAATACATTAAAATGACTGCAAGTTCTAACTTTGGAAATATGTTATCTGTAGTTATAGCAAGTGTATTCTTACCATTCTTGCCAATGTTACCTATTCAAATATTAGCATTAAATTTAATCTATGATATTTCTTGTATTTCAATTCCATGGGATAATATGGACGAGGAGTATTTAAGAAAGCCTAGAAAATGGGATGCTTCCTCAATAGGTAAGTTTATGATATGGATAGGGCCTACAAGTTCAGTTTTTGATATAGTAACTTATATTATTATGTTTTTCATAATTTGTCCAAGCGTTGCAGGAGGACATTATGGTGCACATGGCGTAGATAATTTATTATTTATTTCAGTATTTAATACAGGTTGGTTTGTTGAGAGCCTATGGTCTCAAACCCTTGTTATACACATGATTCGTACTCCTAAACTTCCATTTATAGAAAGTATTGCATCATTACCAGTATTAGCAATTACAACATTAGCAATAATTATTGGAACAGTTATTCCTTACACTATTTTAGGAACCTCATTAGGAATGAGTGCATTGCCATATACTTATTTCCCTTGGTTGTTAGGAATAGTAGTATGCTATATGGTTCTCGCAACAATAATGAAGGGCGTATTTAGAAAACATTATGACGAGTTACTATAGAAAATGTATATAATTTTATCTTCTTATTTAGAATAATATTTATATACATTGTACTATTATATAAATAAGAGAATTATTAAATATATAGTATATATAAGAGGTGATGGGAATGGATATTTTATCAAAAAGCATAAAAAATAAAGTGGTTATAGTAACAGGTGGTACTAGAGGAATAGGATTTGCTACTGTAAAAAAGTTTCTGGACCATGGTGCAAAGGTTGTTTTATGTGGTTCAAGAAAGGAAACTGTAGATAAGGCCTTAAAAGAATTAAATCATATTAATCCTAATTATGATGTACTTGGATTTTATCCTAACTTATTAGATAGTAATGAAGTAAAAGAAATGGTAGATAAGGTTTTAGAAAAATGGGGAACTATAGATATACTTATAAATAATGCAGGAGTTAGTGATAATAAGTCAATATATACCCAAAGTGATGAGGATTTTTCAAAGATAATGGATATTAATGTGAAGGCTATTTTTAATTGTACAAAGGCTGTTTCAGAAATAATGAAAAATAAAAAATATGGAGTGATTTTAAATACTAGTTCTGTTGTAAGTTTATATGGACAAAAAACAGGAGTAGGCTATCCTACATCTAAGTTTGCAGTAAATGGATTAACAAAGTCTTTAGCAAGAGAACTTGGAAGTGATGGTATAAGGGTAAATGCTGTAGCACCTGGAATTATTGCTACAGATATGGTTGCAGCTTTAGACAAGAAATTGGTAGATCAAATAGCTCATAATGTACCTTTGGGAAGAGTGGGAGAACCTGAAGACATAGCAAATGCTTTTTTATTCTTAGCTTCTGATATGGCAAGTTATATAAGCGGAGAAATATTATCTGTGGATGGAGCTGTAGTAATCTAATATTTATAATTTAACATATATGTTTAACAATATATGTTTAACAATATATGTTTAACAATATATGTTAAATTGTTTGTTAATTATATATTAAGGATACTTATTTTAAAATAAGTATCCTTAATTTTTATATCTTTAAAATAGAAATTTAATCTGATTTTATAAAAAGATGATTATTGCTTATTCTTTAGAATTCAAGAGTTTATTGTAGATAGAATTTAAAATTAATTAGGACATATTAAATTTAGTTATTTTATTAATTATTTAGATATTACATATTATGAAAAATTTAAGGGAATAAAAATAAATAAAAGAATAAAAATGTGAGGTTAAATATAATGAGAAAATCAAGATTTAATATTATTTATATCATGCTAACTATAGCCACTTTACTTTTCGGATATGTAATATTTTCAGAGACAGAGGAAACTATTAAGGTAGTAGGATTACAAAATGAAAATATAGAGAATACTATTGTTCCTAAGCCATTGCTATATGAAGCAAAGGAAGGAACATTTAAATTTGAAAATGGAATATCAATTTATGTTAAGGGAAAAGATGTTGATGAGACTGAAGAAATTTATAATATAGCAGGAAATTTTGCAGCTTCTATAAAAGAGGTAAGTGGATTTGAAATGAAAGTTTTAGAGGGAGAACCTAATAATGAAAAATCTATTTTTTTTACTACTGTAGAAAATAATGATGATTTAGGAAATGAAGGTTACAAAATAAATTCATCAGAACATAGAATAGAGATAATAGGAAATAAACCAGAAGGGATTTTTAGAGGAATTCAAACTTTAAAACAAATGTTGCCTCCTGAAAGTACAAATAAATCAATTATACCTGGAATAGAATGGAGTATCCCATTAGTTAATATTTTAGATAAACCAGAATATGAATATAGAGGACTTATGATAGATGTAGCAAGGCACTTTTTTACTATTGAGGATTTGAAACGTCAAATAGATATAGCTTCACAATATAAAATAAACAAGTTACATATTCATCTAAGTGATGATCAAGGGTGGAGGTTAGAAATAAAAAAATGGCCTGAATTAACTGCAATTGGAGGATCAACAGAAGTTGGTGGTGGAAAAGGAGGATATTATACTCAAGAAGAATTTAAGGATTTAATAAATTATGCTCAAGATAGATATATTGAAATTATTCCAGAGTTTGATATGCCAGGACACGTAAATGCAGCATTAGCTTCATATGGTTTTTTAAATCCTAATGGAGAAAGAAAGCCTCTTTACACAGGAACTAAGGTTGGATTTAGTACACTTATGACAAATAATGAAAAGACTTATGAGTTTATTGAAGATGTAATAAAAGAGGTAAGCGCTATTTCACCTTCTAAGTATATACATATAGGAGGAGATGAGGCTGATAGCACAAAGAAAGAAGATTATGACTACTTTGTAGTAAGAGTTTCAAAAATAGCTCAAAAGTATGGAAAAATACCTATAGGATGGGATCCAATAGATACTTCTCCGAATATAGACTCCAGTACAGTTCTTCAAAATTGGAAAGATTCTAATGAACAGGCTAGGAAGAAGAATATGAAAATGGTTATTTCTATTGCTAAAAAAACATATTTGGATATGAAGTATAATAAGGATACTCCTTATGGATTAAACTGGGCAGGATATATTTCAGTTGAGGATGCATATAATTGGGATCCAACAGACTTTGCCCCAAAAGATTTGATTTTAGGTATAGAAGCTCCTTTATGGACAGAGACAATTTCAACTGTTCCTGAAATGGATTATATGATATATCCAAGATTAATAGGTTATTCAGAGATAGGATGGACACCAAAAGAAAATAGAAGTTGGAATGAATATAGAGAAAGACTTAAATCACAAGAAATTAGGCTTAGAAATCAAGGGATAAATTACTTTAAAGAAAGTATTTAAAATAAGCTAAACTTAAAAACTATGGAATTTTAACTAATTTCATAGTTTTTATTTTATTTATAGTAAAAAGTGAAAATAAATTCTAAATAAAGATTGATTTTTAATAAATTTTATTATTAAGTTTATAATTTTTAATATAATTTTCAAATTTAATATGGTAAAAATTTGATTTATCTAGTTATCAGATATAAAATATAAACTATATGTTACAAGTTTTTACATAAAAAACATTATTTTATTTAAGGTATATTATTAAATCACTATATTGAAGAAAGTTGGGGACAAAATGAACATAACTCAAGTAATAATAAGGATACTGTTATCTATAATTATAGGTGGGCTTATTGGATATAATAGGGAGTATAAAAATAGACCAGCTGGATTTAGGACTCATGTTTTAGTATGCTTAGGTGCTACTATCGCAGCTTTAATTCAGGTACAGGTTGGTTATTTTGTACTTGGAGAAATAGCAAAGAATCAAGCTATGTCAAGTATATTACATGTTGATGTAGGAAGAGTTATATGCCAAGTTATATCAGGGGTAGGATTCTTAGGGGCAGGAGCGATAATTCAAACTAAAGGTACTGTAAAGGGTTTAACAACAGCTGCCTCCATGTGGGCCGTGGCAGGGGTTGGTATTGCTATAGGAATGGGATTCTATGTCATAAGCGTTTTAAGTGGTGTTAGTATATTGATAGTTTTAATTTCTCTAAAAAAATTTGAAGATAAATTTATAATAAACACTAATAATTTAAGTATAGAAATAAGATGTAAAGATCTTAAAGCATTAAATGAAATAAATGATTTTTTTGAGGAATATCAAATAAAGATAAGTAATATTGAGTCAATTAGTGAAGAGGTTTATCAATATAAAATAGAATCGCCACAGTTTGTAACAATAAATGAAATTATAAGTGGTCTTATAGCTAATAAAAATATAAGTAGAGTAAAAGAAATAAATTATAGTTGATGAAGGGATTTTATCCTTAAGAATATTTTTAATTTTACATAATCCAGTACCTTATTTAAGAATAAAATTTGTAAAAATAAAGTGTATTTAAAAGGAAGTATTAATAAATACACTTTATTTTTTGTTATATGAAGTAACTATGTTTTAAAGATTATGAGTTAAAATATCTTTAAAAACTTTACTATGTTCTAGGTCTTTACTTAAAGCTTGAATTACATATATTATATTTTTTTCTGAAATTTCATTTTGTGATGATATATTCCAAAGTATTAAATAGCTTTTTATTAGTTTATAAGTATTTATAAGTTGATTAATACTTTGGTTTAAATCTTCACCTGTATTAAATGGAATTATATCCTTAAAAATTTGATTTACTAAGTAATTTTCAAATATGTATGAGTACTGATTAAAGTAAGTATCTAAGGATTTTAAGTGGTATTCATATATATTATTTAATAAATTTTGATCTTTATTTAAATCTGATAACAAGATTTTTAGCCTAGTACCAATGACTTTGCTTAAAAGATTTTCATCTAAAATAATATTAAAAAAGTTAGTAGTAATACTAACTGGAACAACTGTGCTATAATCAATAAATTCAGTTATATTTGATGGATTTTCAGTAATTTGTTCAAGTAAATCTTCAATTGCATAAAAGTTTTCTTCGTTTTTTAGAGATTCTAGGTTTTTATAAAAGGCTTTTAATATACTTAGTCTCTCTTCAATAGAGAAATTTCTGTTTTGCATAATATTTATTGATATAACTCTTATATCCCAAAAGTATTGAATTAAATTATCTGAATCTATAAAAGCTTCACTATCTATTACTCTACGTATTTCTATGGAATCTTCATCAAACTCTTCTTCTATTTCTATGAACTCCATTTTTTCTTTGTTTAAAAAAGCTTTAGAACAAATTTCTTCACAGGAAGGAAGTCCGCTTTTTTCGTATATATTATCTATAATATTAAAAACTCTTGGATATCTTCTACAGGTTATAGATAAGTTTTCTTCTCCACATTTGCCATGAATTTCACAAAGTAAGTTTTTATTTAAAAAGGGGCATTTATTATCTTCTGTTATTTTCATAAATCCATAATTAAATGAATCATCTGATTCAGAGTTTTTTAGGTATTTTCCAGTTATTAATTCTTTTAGCTTACCTTTATCATTTTCATACTTATTAAATGTATTTTCATCTATATTAATATCCCAACCAGCGCAACAGGTATCAATGCAATTAGGGCCTATACATTTAAATGTCTTCATATATTGGGGGATAAAAAAGTTTGCTTTCAAAACAACACCATCTTTCTTTTAAAAATTATACTGCCTTAATATTTTATCACTTAGTTTTATAAATAGTTAGTAATTTTTTATAAAGTAAGATTTAGCAAAAATAAATTAATAAGTACATATTATTAATTTATTGAAATAACATATTGAATTTAATATGTAAAATTAATGAAAAATATAGATTTTTCATTAATTTGATCATTAAAATAATGATATTATTTAGTTAATTGAGAATTTTTATAAATAAATTTACTTAATTTATATGATGGGAGGAATAATTTTGAATATTCATATTAGAGATATGATTAAGTCAGATATTATTAATTTTAATAAAGAGTTTAAGTTACAAGGATGGGAAAAACCAATTACATTATTTGAAAGGTATTATGAAGAACAAGAAGATGGAATTAGAAAAGTTTTTGTGGCATGTAATGAGAAGCAAGTTCTTGGCTATGCAACACTAATTCCAAATGATGAAAATGGACCTTTTGCAAATATGAGAATTCCTACTGTTCGTGATTTTAATGTTCTTGAAAAATATCAGAATAAGGGGATAGGCACAGCTTTACTTGATAAAATTGAAAATACTGTTAAGAATTATTCTAAGAGTATTTGTTTAGGGGTTGGTCTTCATCCAGGTTATGGTTCTGCACAGAGACTATATATAAAAAGAGGATATATTCCTGATGGGAGTGGAGTTTGGTATAATAATATGCTTTTAGAGCAGAATGCTCAGTGTAAAAATGATGATGATTTAGTATTGTATTTAATTAAAGAATTTATTTAAGATAAATAAAATGTTTAAAAAATAGTCAATATTTAAATATTGGCTATTTTTATTAAAATAATTACTTTTAATTTTAAATAATTCTACTTATAAATTATTTATTATAATAAATATTTGATAATCAAAATAACTCGTGGTATAATGACTTACAAAATTCTTTTATAAAGGAGAGCATATGAATAAGGTATATTTAAAACAAAAAGATGAAACGGGTAAAAGATGGAGTAAGTGGAAAAAGTGGACTTGCGGAATATTAATAGGAATAATAGTATGTATTATTTTAGCTTTAGGATTTGGAGGAAACTATTTATATAATTTAGCTATAAATCCAGAGACACCAAAGGACATAGTCTTTGAATCAACTGAAAGTAGTAAAGATGTGGTTACAATAAATAGTACAAGTGGTCCAGTAAGCATTTCAAGTGAAGAATGGCTTTTAAAGGAAAGTGGTTATGAAGATTTATATATGACTTCAAGAGATGGGCTAAAATTACACAATTATCTTATAAAAAAACCAAACTCTAATAAGTGGATTATTACAGTACATGGTTATACATCTCAAGGAAAATTAACATCATACTATGCAAAAAACTTTTTTGATATGGGATATAATGTTATAATTCCTGATTTAAGAGGTCATGGTACTAGTGAAGGTGATTATATAGGAATGGGATGGGACGAGCGTTTAGACATAATAGATTTAATTAATTATATAATAAAAGAAGATAAAGAGGCAGAAATTGTTTTATATGGTATATCAATGGGGGCAGCTACAGTTCTTAATACATCAGGAGAAGAACTTCCAGAGAATGTTAAGGCCGTTGTAGCAGACTGTGGATATACTAGTGCATGGGATGAATTTTCTTATCAGTTAAATAAACTTTTTGGATTACCTGCTTTTCCAATGATGCATATAGCAAATTTAATAACAAAAATTAGGGCTGGATATTGGATAAATGAATCATCACCTATTAATCAAACTTCAAAATCAAAAACACCAACATTATTTATTCAAGGAGATGAAGATACCTTTGTTCCATCCTTTATGGTAGAAGAACTTTATAATGCCTCTTCTGCTGAAAAGGAAAAATTAATAGTAACAGGAGCTGGACATGCTAAATCAAGCAAGGTTAATCCTAAACTTTATTGGGAAACAATAGATGGTTTTTTAAGTAAATATGTTAGTTAGTTTTAAGTAATAAAAATAAATTATAATTAGATATAAAATAAAGAATACACATAGAAAGTTTTGAAGAATTTCATAGTTCAGATTAAATAATATCTAAAAAAATACAAACAGTAATATTTTATTACTGTTTGTATTTTTATGTCTTAAATATATGATTTTAATTTTTTTATTACATAGCAGCTTTAGGGGAAAATCTAGCTTTAAGTATTCCTATTATAGCCGGTAAAATAGAAACAACTATTATACCTATAATAACTATTGAAAAATTTTCAGCAACAATTTTTATATTACCAAAGAAATATCCTAAACTTGATACAAGTATAACCCAAATAAATCCACCAACTGCATTGTAAGTTAAAAAGTTTTTATATTTCATTGTTCCTATACCTGCAACAAAGGGAGCAAAGGTACGAATTATGGGAATAAATCTAGCTATTATTAATGTTTTTCCACCATATTTATCATAATAAGTATTAGTTTTGTCAATATACTCTTTTTTTATAAGCTTAGAATTAGCAAGTAATTTGCTACCTAAAAATTTACCAATACTATAGTTTAAAGTATCTCCAAGTATGGCTGCAATTAATAACAATGGTACTAATATGTAAATATTAATCATGCCTAAAGCACAGAAAGTAGCTGATGCAAATATTACTGAATCTCCAGGTAAAAAAGGAGTTACTACTAATCCTGTTTCTGCAAGAATTATTAAAAATAAAACCAAGTAAGTCAAGGTTCCATAATTATTGATAAAAACACCTAGATATTTATCTAAATGCAATATTAAATCAAAAAAATTGCTTATTAAGTTCATAAAAAATCTCCTAACTAAAATGAATAAATCTATGTTTTATTATATTACTAATTTAAATATTATTCATTAATTTTTTTGAATAAAATGTTAACTGGATCTGGCAATTAGATTAATTATACTAATATTGGAGTAATTATATAAGTTATTACTTATTAATATTCTAAATAAAAAATATATTAGTTATTAATGTTTAGAGATTATAATAAATATATGGAATAGTTGTTCATGATTGTACATGATTTAAAAGGAGAATATAAATGTATAAATTAACAGTAGAAGAAAAGCAAATATTAAAAGCGAGAGGTATATTAAACCAAAAGCAAGAAGAATTTTATGCTATAAGGTTTTTAAGTAAAGTTGGATATTTTAAAGCAGAAGAGATGATTGCTTTATCTGAGATTGCTAAAGAATATGGAAATGGAGAATTAAGTTTAACTAGTAGATTAACTGTGGAAATACCTTATATAAAGGAAGAAAATATAGATAAAGTAGTAGAGATATCAAGAAAAAAAGGTCTTAGAATTGGAGGAGCAGGAAAAACTGTTAGGGCTGTAGTTGCGTGTAAGGGAACTGTTTGTAAGCATGGACTTATTAATACAAGAAAAATTGGAGAATTATTTGAGGAGAAGTTTTTAGGAAGAAAGGTTCCGGCAAAATTTAAAATAGGAGTTTTCGGATGTATAAATAGTTATGGTAAAGCTCAAAGCAATGATTTTGGTATTGTACCAATTATGAATTCAGAAAGTAAGGAAGTAGAATTTTTAGTTTTTATAGGTGGAAGATCTGGTAGAAAAGCTAGAAAGGCAGAGCCTATGAAGAGAAGATTCAAGGAAGAAGAATTATTAAAACTTCTAGAATGCACTATAGATTATTATAATGAGCTTGCGGGTGAAAAAGAAAGATTAGCAGAAATTATTGAAAGAATTGGAGTAGAAGAATTTGAAAAAAATATAATTCAAAGATTTAATGCTTAAATATTATATAAGAATTACAAATACTTTGAAAAGAGATGATATGCTTGATTGAAAAGAAAATAGTCATTGAAGAGAATATTTATTTAGAAAAGTTTTTTGAACACAATAGAAAACATGAAGATTATATAAGAAATAGAATATACAAAGGTACATTAGATTTAATAAATAATAATCCTCATAAGATTAAGAAGGTAAGAGGATATAAATATAAGAGCAAAACCATATATGAATATAAGATTCCCTTAGAAGCTGGATTGGACTGTAGGGTTGCATATATTTTTCATAAAGAAGAGATAATTATATTTTTTATTTCAAATATAATTATAAAAAATGAATTTACAAAATTGGTTTCAAAATTAAAGGATGTAAAGAAAATATAAAAGGAGATATATAAATTGGTAAGTATAGCGGATTTTGTAGATGTTGCTTTATATACACTAAAAAGAATAGAAATAAATGATAAAGTTAATTTTAAAACATTTAAAAAAGATAGACAAGTTGAAATAGAAAAAATAGATAATAGATTATTCAATGTAATTGAAAATGGGTTTGACAGGAAAGTCTTTTTAAATCTTGATGAAAAGAACTTAAAGAGAACTTTGAAATATTTACAAAAGAAAGAGTTTCCTAAAAGCAATAAGCTTTGGTATAAAATAATAAAAACAAAGAAATAAAAATATGATTTAAATATTATATAAACTTTTTGGCTATTTTAAAATAGAATATATTGTAATTAATAATATTAAGGAAGAATTTACATGATTAATTCAAATGATAAAATAATTTTAGATTCTAAATTAGGAAATGTTATATCAAAAGATGGGAGAGATAAAGTTATTTTACTTGGATCATATTATCAAAGTGGGAGTAACTTTGTTGAAAACATTGAAATAGTTATAAATTCATATAATGATAAAAAAAGTTTGGTTACTAAAGTTAACTATACAGGATATAATTTAGAGCTTTTTTTAGGAGACTTTAATAAGGATGGATTAGATGAAATCATGTTAAGGGGAGATTATGGAGGCTCAGGAGGATATGAAATAGCCAGTGTTTATAAGTATAAAAATGGTAGTCTAGAGGAGATTTTTAGTCCAGAAATATTTGAAAATAAATATACTTTTAAAGCTCAATATTTACCAGGTAATTTAGTAGAGGTTGTTTTACCACAATTAGAAGAGAAATTTATCTTTAATATGAATAATAAACCTAAAACTTACTTAGACATGATTTATGAAGAAAATGGAGAGGTAAGGAATGGGGCCATACCTGTAGTTTCATCTATTAACGAAGCATTTCCAATAAAAACTGTTTATAGTCAGGAAATTTATCTATTTATAAGACAGAGAGTAGTTGGCGTTTCTAATGCAGATACAATTGGCTATATTGAAAGTTTTCTCAGTTTAGAGAATGATAATATAACTATTCTCAATATTGGAGCTTTAAATTTTGGAGAAAAATATAATAAAAACCTTGAGAAAGAAATTTTAGGAGAAAGAGGAGGTTATAAAGAGGAGAGAAACTACCCACAATGGAATGATGAATATTTTAGAGGGAATGAATTAAAAGAAAAATCCTCTATAGAGTTAAGTGGAGTAAGATGTATAAAAACTATGAATTCTTCATTTATAGATTTTTATAAAACTTATTCAGAAGAAGATCTTTTATTAAATAAGGAGGTAGATTTAATAAAAAATTCTAGTAGTATTGAAAGTAGGAAAGAGAATACTGAACTTAGCAGAAGTAAAAAAGAGAATCATATTCCATTTAATATAGTAAATAAGTTTCCAATTGAAACTGAATTTTTAACCTTAGAGAATTTAGAGGATAATAATCTTCTTAGAATAGTATCAGAAGGAAAAGAAAGTATCTTAATACCATATTTATTAGATAAAACTCCATATTTAGCTTTATTAAATAAAGATTATGAATCCTATATGCTAAAACATAATTTTAGAGGTGAGGGTTTCGCTATAAAGGATTTATTTATTTTGAATTTAGGAAAGGAAGTATTGGTATTCATAGGTTTTGAAGTAGATACTAAGCTAAATAAGCTTCATATTTTAAAATTAAAAGATGGAAAGTTAGTTAAGGCTTTTAATGAAAATGAGTATTATTATAGTAAGTTATTCCTAGAAAATTTAAATAATGATAAGGAAGCTGAACTTATTATTTGGATAAATGAAATAGAGGAAGCTTACAAAATAGAGATTTACTCTATTAAAGAAAATGGATTAAAGAAAACTAATAAATTTGATAAAGATTATTATGAAAAAGTAGTAGACTATTATAAAAATCTTATAGAGAATTATGGTAATAAGAGGATATATTCTTATTATTTAGCCTTAGCTTATGAAAAAAGGCGGGAGTATAGAAAGGCTATAGCTATAATTGATGATGCATTAGAGGAAGAATTTCCATATCCATCAGTAGAGAGATTAAAGGAATTAAGAAAGAAACTAAAAAAATTAATTAAATAGTTTAAGTATATACGATAACTATATCTAAGTGTTAGAATTTATTTAGATATAGTTATTTTTATATTTTGATTTATATATAAATATTGTTTTTTTATAAATTTATATATTTTAAACAGATAAGAATTTAAATTTTATCATATACTTGTTTTTATGATAAAATTAAATTCTAATAGTATATAAGTAAAGAAGGATGAAATTTATGAATTCAAATTTATTAGAGGTATTATTAGATAACATACCTTATTCAGTATGGTTAATAGGCATAGACAGTAGGTTTATTTTTGTAAATAAATACTACGCAGATACTTTAAATTTAAGTAAAAAAGAAATAATTGGTAAAAGTTTGAGGGAACTTTTTAATAAAGAAATGGCGGATGAATATATAGAGAATTATAAATTAGTAACTAAAGAGGGAAAACCAAAGCTTTTTTCAGGATATGCAGAAAATCTTGGATATCCTAAAGGGACTTTTTTAGAATGTTATTTAGCACCTATAAAAGAAGAGGGAGAAATAACATGTTTTTTAGGAATTCTTCAGGATCAAAGTGAAAGAAAGAAAAATGAAGAAGAGCTTATAAATCAAAAGGAGCTTTTAAATACTATTGTTGAAACTATACCAGATGGAATCTATCATAAAAATAAGGATGGAAAATATTTAAAGTGTAATGACACTTTAATTAATGAGTATTATAAAAAAGATAGGGAAGAGATAATAGGTCAAGATATAAAGAAAATTGCCAAAGAAATTTGTAATAAAAGTGATTTGTTTAAAGAAAAAAGTGTCATTAATGATTTAATAGCTCAAGATAAAAGTGTTATTAGTACTAAAAAGAAAGTAAAGGGAAAAATACGAATAAAAATTAATGGAAAAATAAAGTACGTAGAATCTATTAAAGTGCCAGTTATAGATAATAATGGAATGATTACAGGAATTGTAGGGATTGTCAGGGATATAACTGAGAATGTTATTCTAGAAAATAGATTAAAAAAAATGAGTTATAGAGATAAACTTACAGGTCTTTATAATAGAGCTTATTTTGACGAAAAGCTAGAAGAGTTAAATAATGAAGAATTTTTTCCTTTAAGCTTTGTAATGGGAGATTTAAATGGACTTAAAGTAATAAATGATGCTATTGGACACTTAGAGGGAGACAAAATTTTAAAAGAGATTTCAAAAGTAATAAAAAAATCCTGTAGAAAAGATGATCTTATATTTAGATGGGGAGGAGATGAATTTTGTATTCTTTTACCTAAAACAACAGAAGCAGAGGCAGAATCTATATGTAATAGGATAAGAAAAAATTGTAGACTTGCTGATGAAACTATAATACCTTTAAGTATAGCTCTTGGAGTATCTAGTAAAACAAATATAAGTAAATCAATAGATGAAGTATTAGTAGAAGCTGAAGATAAGGTGTATAGAGAAAAATTAGTAAATGAAAAGTACATAAGAAAGAATATAGTAGATGCATTAAATAAAGAACTCTTCTTAAGACACGGAGATATTAAAGATCATATAAATAGGGTTAAAAAGTATGCTGTAGAACTAGGTAAAAAGATGGATTTATCAGAAAATGAATTGAAAAAATTGAAAATGCTAGCTAAACTTCATGATATAGGAAAAGTAGGAATTCCAGAGGAAATATTATCTAAGCCAGGTGAATTAACAAAGGAAGAGTATGAAATAATAAAAACTCATGCTGAAAAAGGATATAGAATTGCTATGTTTAATCCAGAGTTTAAAAAAATAGCAGGATGTATACTAGCTCATCATGAGAGATATGATGGTACTGGATACCCATTAGGACTAAAAGGTGATAATATACCCCTACTTGCTAGAATTATAAATGTAGTAGATTCTTATGACGCTATGATAAATAAAAGGATTTATAGAGAAAGACTTAGTATTGAAGAAGCTAAAAATGAGCTTAGAAAGAATTCAGGTACACAATTTGATCCCGAAATTGTGGATAAATTTTTAGAGTTAAAAAGAATATAAATATAGATTTTAAATTTTTAATATTATTTAAATATAAACATGAAATTTATAATTAAGGTGGATGGAAGCAATGGATTTTTTTGATCTAGTTAATAAAAGAGAAAGTGTAAGAGGATATTTAGATAAAGAAGTTGAAAAAGAAAAGATATTAAAAATAATAGAAGCGGCAAGGGTAGCACCATCAGCTTGTAATGCGCAGCCATGGAAATTTGTTATTGTTAATGATAAAAATTTAGTTGGAAAAATTGCAGAGAATTTGTATGATCCTATGATAGGAATTAATAAGTTTGCTCTTACTTCACCAGTTTTTATAGTTGTGGTTGGAGAAAAGAGAAATTTAACGTCTAAAATGGGTGAGCTTATAAAAAAGAAAGATTATACCTCTATGGATATAGGAATAGTATCAGAACATTTATGTTTAGCAGCGACAGAATTAGGTCTTGGAACCTGTATGATGGGTTGGTTTAAAGAAAAAAATATTAAAAAGCTTATTGATATTCCTATGAATAAAGAGATTCATTTAGTTATTTCATTAGGATACTATGATGAAAAAGTTACAAGAAGAAAAATAAGAAAGAATATTGATGAAATCTATTCTTTTAATAAATATAAATAAGTAAAGTCAAACTAGCATATTAAAAGCTAGTTTGTTTTTTTATAAATAAGCTTGCTTTTAACTTTATTTTTTATTTAATGCATAAGAGTATTTAAGTTGCATTTAAGTCTTAATTTTATCTATTAGATTTTTAAAATTGATAATAAAAAACTATTTTATAATTTAAGAAATTAGATGATTTTATATGTTATGTAAATGTGTACAAAAGGTTAATGGGATGATATAATTAAATTGTAATTATTTGGCTTTACTTTTATATTTAATAATTAGGGGTGAGGATATGGTTTTTACAATTAATGCTTATAAAATACCTTTAGAGTCAGTTTATAGACTGAAAAATAATAATAATTGGGAGCCACAAGAACACTTTTTAACTATTGACTTTGAAAATGATATGATATTTAACACACATGAAGAAGCTGAAAAATGGCTTAGTGATAATAATATTATCCTTATAAACGAGGAAAAGGTTAATGTTTCAGAATTTCAGGTAGACTGTTATGATGTTGAGAACTTTAACATTGAAATAGTAGTACATAGAAGAACAAAGCCTAGTATTTTTACTGAAAAAGATGTTAGGAGAGTTTTAAAGGAAGGCGATGATAGATATAATAATTCCTTAATAATAGACTTTGAGGGTAATTTAAAGTTAATACAAAGTAATCCAGAAGAAATAATATATCATTCTAACTATGCTGTTAGTAATGAGGTATATAATAGTGGGAATGGATTTGTGGGAAGAGAATTTAGCGACTTGTATATTAAATATATTTATTTAAATTTGTTAGACAATTGGGTTTTACATTTAGAATCAGGAAGGAGTATTTATGTAACCTGTTATGAAGATAACATTGATGAAGAAAATACAATTTATAAAATAAATCAATTGTTATCTGATATGAATTTATTAAAATAAATGAGATGCAAATCTTATATTATATTTTAGTTATTTTTAGTATAAAAGTAGTTTGAGATAGCAAGAGGAGTGAGTAAATTGAAAATAACCACATTAGTAGAAAATACAAAAATATCAGATGAATATGAAAATAAGCATGGCTTATCATTTCATATAGAAACAGAAAAACATAATATACTTTTTGATTTAGGGCCTAAAAGTACGTTTTTAGGAAATGCAAAGAAGTTAAATATAAACTTAAAAGATGTTGATATTGTAGTAATATCTCATGGACATAACGATCATGGTGGTGGATTAGAAGAGTTTTTAAAAATAAATGATAAAGCTAAAATATATATACACAAGGATGCTTTTAATGAGTACTATAGCATAGCAGGAATTTTCAAAAAATATATAGGATTAGACAAAGAATTAAAGTCGAATTCAAGAATAATATTGACAGAAGGAGATATGAAAATAGATGATGAGTTATATTTATTTTCAGAAGTAGAAAATAGATATAAAATATCTAAATTTAATAAAGTGCTTTATAAAAGAGTTGATGGTATGTACTTAGAAGATGATTTTGTTCATGAACAAAATCTTATAATAACAGAAGATAATAAGAATGTATTAATGGGTGGATGTGCTCATAATGATATAAGAAATATAGTTGACAAGGCAGAGGTTATAATAGGAAAAGATTTAGACTATGTTATAAGTGGTTTCCATATTTTCAATCCTAGCACTGGAATAAGTGAAAGCGATTTATTTATAAATGCTTTAGGAGATAATTTAATTGAAAGAAATACTAAATTTTATACTTGTCACTGTACAGGGATGAAAGCATTTAAAATGTTAGAGGAAAAGTTACAAGATAAGATAGAATATATTTCTACTGGACAGATTTTAAATATATAAAATATAAGGGGTTGTATCAAAATAACTTATAAATGTAAAATTAAGGAATTGATACAATCCCTTGACTATTTTTTAGATAAGTTTTGTGTTTGGTATAAAATTTCTAAATTTGAAAAAAGTATAAAAATTAATTAAAATATTAATATAAATAAAAGAGTAAAGTGGAGGAGAAAAATGGAATTAAATTTTTTACGGATATTTGCTACTTTATTAAACCTATCTTTAATAATTTTAATTGTATATGTGGTAGTTAAGATAGTAAAACATATAATAAAGTCATTTAATAGATTAGAGAGAATAGAAAATAAGTTAAACGAAATATCAGAAACTCTAAAAGAAAATAATAAACAAACTTAATATGTTGAAATTTTAACTAATTTAAAATATTTACATGGATAAATTTTCTTGAAATAGAGGGAGTTTTTTAGTCAAATTAACAAATTTATTAAAAATAAAAGAAATTTTCAAATATAAGCTTGACTATTTTTTAACATATGTATTATAGTATAATTGTTGTTAAAATAGTATTAAAGTTTTATTAAAAAGAATTGTATTTGTGTCATAAATCATAGAGGGAGTATAATTTATGGCATCATTATTAGCAGAATTAATAGGAACAATGCTACTTATCATACTTGGTGATGGTGTTGTTGCAAACGTAGTTTTAAAGAAAACAAAGGGAAATAGCTCAGGATGGATAGTTATAACTACTGGATGGGCATTAGCTGTTGCTATACCAGCAGCTATATTTACTAGCGTAAGTGGAGCATTATTTAATCCAGCATTAACAATAGCATTAGCTATAGTTGGCCAATTTACATGGTCTCAAGTTATTCCTTATATAATCGCACAACTTTTAGGAGCTTTTTTAGGAGCTGTTGTTGTCTACATAACTTACTATAATCATTTTGAAGAAACAGAAGATCAAAATTCAAAATTAGGAGTATTTTGTACTATTCCAGAAATAGAAGATCATAAAATAAACTTCCTAACTGAATTTATAGGAACTTTTGTTTTAACTTTTGCTGTATTAGGAATAGGAGCACAAAATATAGATTATGGTGTTAAAGTAATTATAGTGGGATGCTTAATATGGGCTATAGGATTAAGTTTAGGTGGTCCAACAGGATATGCAATAAATCCAGCTAGAGATTTTGGTCCAAGATTAGCACATTTCTTACTTCCAATACCTAGAAAAGGAAGTTCAAAGTGGGAATATGCTTGGATTCCTATAGTTGCACCTATAATAGGAGCAATATGTGGAGCCTTAGTTTATGTAAATATATTTTAATAAGCTTAGGTAAATAAGTTTAAAATTATTATCTATACATCAATATAGATAATAATTTTTTTTTGCAACTTTAAAAGTAAATAATTTAATTGTGTGTTTTAATATTATTTTTATAGTAAGATATAGCGTATATATTATTAAATCTCTTAAGAGGAGGAAATATGGCAAATTTATTAGATATTAGAGAAATTTTAGACGTTAATTCCTTTCAGAAAATACAAGATGACATAGCTAAAGCAACTGAGTTTGCTATTATTACAGTAGATTATAAAGGAATACCAGTTACCAAGCATAGTAGATGCAGTGAATTTTGTAGACTAATAAGAGAGCAAAAAGAATTCTCAAGATTATGCGAAAAATGTGATTCAAGAGGTGGATTAGAAGCTGCTAGAGAGGGAAGCTTTTACATATATAAATGCCATAGAGGACTTGTTGATGTGGCTGTTCCAATAATAATTGATGGACAATATTTAGGAGCAGTTATGGTAGGACAAGTTTTAATAATGAATGAAGATGACTACAATTTAGAAGAAGTTCTTACTCAAAAGCTGGAATATAATTCAGAAGTGAAAGATCAAATTCTTGAAGCATATGAAAAGATTCCAGTATTAAGTTTTGATAAAATAAAAGCTGTTTCAGAGATGATGTCGCATGTAAGCAATTACATTGTTGAAGAAGCTTTGCTTAAAAGAACTCAAAATGAGATTTATACAAAAAATATAGAAATTGCAAGGGCAGAGAGAAGCAAGCTAGAACTTGAAGAGGAATATAAAGCTTGTCAGTTAAAAGCTCTTCAATCTCAAATAAATCCTCATTTTTTATTTAATGTATTAAATAGTATAGCATCTTTAGCTATTATAGAGGATGCACCTAAAACTCAAGAAGTAATTTATAATTTGTCATATATTTTAAGGTACACTTTAAAGAAAGCTAATAAAATTGTAAGGCTTGATGAAGAGATAAATCATGTTAAAGCATATTTAGAAATTCAAAAGGTGCGTTTTGGAGAGCGAATAAAATATAATATAGATTTTAATGAAGAGGATTCAAATGTTAAAATTCCATTTATGGCACTACAAGTTTTTGTTGAAAATGCAGTTTTACATGGAATTGAAGAAAAGGAACAGGGAGGAACCATAAATCTATCAGTTAATAATAAGGGTGATAATATGATTATTACTATTTCTGATGATGGTGTCGGAATATCGGTTGAAAAACTCTGTGAAATTAGAAATGAAATAAAAAGTAGAGACAAAGTTGATTTAGATAAGGTTGGAATAAATAATGTAAATAAGAGAATGCTTCATTATTACGGTGAAGACTATAGTATAAATATAGATAGCAAAGTTAAAAAAGGTACTAAAGTAGAAATTATAATACCTAGAAAACTTTAGATAAAGGGAGTGCGTTTTTGTGGTTAGCATAATGGTTGCTGATGATGAGCAGTTAGAAAGAAGCGTTTTGATTGCTATATTAAAGAAGAATTTAAGAGTTAAGGAAATTATTGAGGCTAGAAATGGAAAAGAAGCTTTAGAATTAAATAGGGAACTTAACCCCGATATAATAATAATGGATATAAAGATGCCAGGAATTAATGGAATTAAAGCATTAGAACTTATAAAAAAGGAAAATCCTAATAAGGAAATAATAATGCTTACGGCATATGATGATTTTGAGTTTATACATAAAGTTTTAGTATTAGGTGGATCAGATTATATACTAAAACCAATAAAACCAGACAAAATAATGGAAATTGTTGATAATATTATAGATAAGGTTGAAAATAAGGGGATAGAACTAGGCGATAAAAAACATATTGATGAAAAATATTCAGATAGTAGCTTAACCAATGAAGAGAAGATTGTAGATAAAGTTTCTAAGTATATTGATGATAATATGGATAAAATGTTGAAGTTAGAAGAATTGGCTTCAATTTGTAATTTAAGTCCAGGATATTTTAGTAGGGTTTTTAAAAAGGAAACTGGAAAAACAGTGATTACTTATATAAATGAAAAAAAGGTAGAAAGAGCAAAAAAACTTTTAAAAGAAAGTAAAGAACCTATAATCAATATATCATTAGACTTAGGTTTTGATGATTGTGGGTATTTTATAAGGGTATTCAAAAAGATAACAGGATTAACTCCTAAAGCTTTTAGAGAAGGATAATTAATTATTAAATTAACAAACATGAGATTTTTGTGAGAAATGTTACAAAATAAAAAATAGAAATAGGATAATATATTGTTATAAATAAAGCAACTTTTATAGGAAAATATAGTTATAAATCAATAAATATATTAAAAAAATGACATAAGAATAGGATTATTTTAATTTTCATACAGATGAAGTTAAAATAATCCTATTTTTTTATTTAAAACACGACAAAAATTTAACATAATAGATGAAAATTTTCCGATGGAATTTGATTAAAATTATATTAAAATCTAGACATAGACAAAAAATTAACAAATGAATTTGAATTTGAAAGTGAGGAGACGTTAAAGTGAAATCTAAAAGATTCCAAGTATTATCAGAACGTCCTGTAAACCAAGATGGACTTATAGGGGAGTGGGCTGATGAAGGCTTAATAGCTTTAGATAGTCCAAATGATCCAAAATCATCAATAAAAATAGAAAATGGAATAATTACTGAATTAGACGGCAGATCAAGAGATGAATTTGATATGATAGATAAATTTATAGCAGAGTACGCTATAAATATAGAAGATGCAGAAGAATCTATGAAACTTTCATCTAAAGAAATAGCAAGAAGATTAGTTGATATAAATGTTAGTAGAGATGAAATAGTAAAAATCACTACTTCAATAACACCAATGAAGGCTGTAGAAGTTATTCAAGAAATGAACGTTGTTGAAATGATGATGGCTCTTCAAAAAATGAGAGCAAGAAGAACACCTGCTAACCAATGTCACGTTACTAACGTAAAAGACAACCCAGTTCAAATAGCAGCAGATGCTGCAGAGGCTGCTTTAAGAGGATTCGCAGAGCAAGAAACTACAGTAGGTATAGTTAGATATGCACCTTTCAATGCATTAGCTATCTTAGTAGGTTCACAAGTAGGTAGAGGAGGAGTTTTAACTCAATGTGCAGTTGAGGAAGCTACTGAACTTGACCTAGGAATGAGAGGACTTACAAGTTATGCAGAAACAGTTTCAGTTTATGGAACAGAATCAGTATTTACAGATGGAGATGATACTCCATGGTCAAAAGCATTCTTAGCATCAGCTTATGCTTCAAGAGGACTTAAGATGAGATTTACATCAGGTTCAGGTTCAGAAGCGTTAATGGGATACTCAGAAGGTAGATCAATGCTTTACTTAGAATCAAGATGTATATATATAACTAAGGGAGCTGGAGTTCAAGGATTACAAAATGGTGCAGTTAGTTGTATAGGTATGACAGGGGCAGTTCCATCAGGAATAAGAGCAGTTCTTGGAGAAAACTTAATAGCTGCAATGCTTGATATAGAGGTTGCATCAGCAAATGACCAAACATTCTCACATTCAGATATAAGAAGAACAGCAAGAATGTTAATGCAAATGCTTCCAGGAACAGATTTCATATTCTCAGGATATAGTGCAGTTCCAAACTACGATAATATGTTTGCTGGATCAAACTTTGATGCAGAAGACTTTGATGATTACAACATACTTCAAAGAGACTTAAAAGTTGACGGTGGATTAAGACCAGTTACAGAAGAAGAAACTATAAAGGTTAGAAATAAAGCAGCTAAGTGCATACAAATAATCTTTAGAGAATTAGGATTCCCAGAAGTTACTGATGAAGAAGTAGAAGCTGCAACTTACTGTCATGGAAGTAAGGAAATGCCAAACAGAAATGTAGTTGAAGATTTAAAAGCTGCAGAAGAAATGTTAGAAAGAAGAATAACAGGATTAGATATAATAAAGGCTTTAAGTAAAAATGGTATGGAAGATATAGCAAATAACTTATTAAACATGCTTAAGCAAAGAGTTACTGGAGATTACCTTCAAACTTCAGCAATTTTAGATAAAGATTTCAATGTTATAAGTGCTGTTAATGATGTAAATGACTATATGGGACCTGGAACAGGATATAGACTAGATGGTCAAAGATGGGAAGAAATTAAAAAAGTTCCTACAGTAATGAGACCAGAGGATATAGAGTAGGGGGAGAATGACAATGGAAGAAAGAACTTTTATACCAGAAATAACAGTTGAAGAAGTTGGAGAAGCTAAGGTTGGTTTAAGATCAGATGAAGTTGTTATAGGATTAGCACCTGCATTTTTAAAATATCAAAATAAAACAATAGTAGGTGTTCCTCATACTGAAACTTTACTTGAAATCATAGCAGGTATTGAAGAAGAAGGACTACATGCAAGAGTAGTTAGAATTTTAAGAACATCTGATGTATCTTTTATAGCTCATGATGCAGCTTGTTTAAGTGGATCAGGAATAGGTATAGGAATACAATCAAAAGGTACTACAGTAATACATCAAAAAGATTTATTACCACTAAATAACTTAGAATTATTCTCACAAGCTCCACTTTTAACTCCAGAAACATATAGATTAATCGGAAAAAATGCTGCTAAATATGCTAAAGGTGAGTCACCAACACCAGTACCAGTAAAAAATGACCAAATGGTTAGACCTAAGTTTATGGCTAAGGCAGCTTTATTACACATAAAAGAAACTAAACACGTTGAACCAGGTGAAAAGCCAGTTCAATTAGAAGTTAAGTTTTAATTTAGAAAGGATTGAAATCATGGAAAATAAGAGAATGACTGCGGCAGATTATCCTTTAACTTCTAAGAGAAAAGGAGATATAAAAACTCCTACAGGAAAAGCTTTAGAAGATATAACTTTAGAAAAAGTTTTAAGTGGAGAAATCAATGCAGATGATATAAGAATTTCACCAGAAACTTTAGAAATGCAAGCTCAAATAGCTGAAAGCATGAACAGAGATGCTATAGCTAGAAACTTTAGAAGAGCTGCGGAGCTTATAAGAGTTCCAGACGATAGAATATTAGAGATGTACAATGCTTTAAGACCATATCGTTCAACAAAAGAAGATTTATTCAAAATAGCTGATGAACTTGAAACAAAATATGATGCTAAAGTTAATGCTGATTTTGTTAGAGAAGCAGCTGAAGTATATGAAACTAGAAATAAATTAAGAATAGAAGAGTAAAATCAGAGGTGAAAAGATGAAAATCATAGCAGGAATTGATATAGGAAACTCTTCTACAGAAACTGCTTTAGGTAAGGTTTATGAAAATAATGTTGAATTTCTGTCTAGTGGGATAATTCCCACTACAGGAATCAAAGGAACGGAAGAAAATATAAGTGGGGTAATAGCTTCTTTAAACCAAGCTTTAAAGAAAGCTAACTTAACTTTAGAAGATTTAGATTTAGTTAGAATTAACGAAGCAGCACCTGTTATAGGGGATGTTGCTATGGAGACAATAACTGAAACAATAATAACTGAATCAACAATGATAGGACATAACCCTTCTACTCCAGGAGGATTAGGTGTAGGAATAGGTAAAACTATAAGATTAGAAACTTTAGAAACTTTAAATATTGATGAAATCAAAGAGGAAGATAATGCTTTTATTCCATTGGTTTTAGGAAATATAAGTTTTTTAGAGGCTGTATTTAGAATAAATCAAGCAACTAGAAGAGGTATTAATATAACTGCTGCCATTGTTCAAAAGGATGATGGAGTATTAATCAATAACAGATTAGATAAAAAAATACCTATAGTTGATGAAGTTTCTCTTTTAGAAAAAGTTCCTGTAGATATGAAAGCAGCTGTTGAAGTAGCACCACAAGGGTCTGTAATTAGACAGCTATCAAATCCATATGGAATAGCTACTGTTTTTGATTTAAGTCCAGAAGAGACAAAAATGATTGTTCCTGTATCAAGAGCTTTAATAGGAAATAGATCAGCTGTTGTAATAAAGACTCCTCAAGGGGATGTTAAAGAAAAGAAAATACCAGCTGGTAAGATTAATATAACAGGAATGAGAAGAAAAGAATCTGTGGATGTTGAAGAAGGAGCAGATAAAATAATGGAGGCTGTTAGCCTTTGCTCTCCAATAGAAGACTTAAGAGGAGATGCTGGTTCTAATGTTGGGGGAATGCTTGAAAAAGTTAGACAAGTTATGGCTGATTTAACTAATCAAAGTATTTCAGACATAAAGATTCAGGATTTATTAGCAGTAGATACTTTTATCCCTCAAAAGGTTAAAGGTGGACTTGCAAAAGAGTTTTCAATGGAGAATGCTGTTGGAATAGCAGCAATGGTTAAAGCTCATAAGCTTCAAATGCAAATAATAGCTAATAAACTTGAAGAAAAGTTAGGTGTTCCAGTAGAAGTTGGTGGAGTAGAAGCTGATATGGCCATAAGAGGAGCCTTAACAACTCCAGGTACAAATACTCCTTTAGCTATTCTTGATATGGGAGCTGGATCTACTGATGCTTCCATTATAAATAAAGAAGGTAACATAACGTCAATACACTTAGCTGGTGCAGGAAACATGGTAACTATGCTTATTAAATCAGAATTAGGCATAGAAGACTTTGGACTTGCAGAAGATATAAAAAAATATCCATTAGCTAAGGTTGAGAGTTTGTTCCATATAAGACATGAAGATGGAACTGTAGAGTTCTTTGAAAAACCTTTAGATTCTTCAGTTTTTGCTAAGATTGTAATTATTAAAGAGGGAATGCTTATTCCGGTAGACGGACAAAATTCTTTAGAAAAGATTAAAAATGTTAGAAAAACTGCTAAGGAAAGAGTTTTTGTAATTAACTGCTTAAGAGCATTAAGAAGTGTTTCACCTACAGGAAATATAAGAGATATAGAATTCGTTGTTTTAGTTGGAGGATCATCATTAGACTTTGAGGTTCCTGAATTAGTAACAGATGCCTTATCTCATTATGGAGTAGTTGCAGGAAGAGGAAATATAAGAGGATGTGAAGGTCCAAGAAATGCAGTTGCAACTGGATTAGTATTAGCCTTTGACAGAAAGGGTGTCAAGGAAAATGATTAAGGATTATAATCATCCAAGCATATTTGTATATTGTTCTTTAGGAATAAATGAAGTGGATATAGAAGAAATTCTATGGGGAATAGAAGAAGAAGGAATCCCTTTCATATTAAAAAATAAAGATTTAAATGATGCTAAGGAACTTGCTAATTTAGCTGCCAATGATTCCAAACTTTCAGTTGGAATAGGAGTTAACAGTAAAGGTGACGTAAGTTTAACTATTAATAAGTTAAAGGATGAAGAACCTTTATTCTTTATAAACTTAGAAAAAGGAAATACCTGTTTAAGAAGTTTAGGAGCTAATGGAGCAAGATTAGTTAAGGGGATGCCTTTAAAAAATATTTAAATTGAAGAGGTGTTTAACATGAATATTTACACTAAAACTGGTGATAAAGGAACAACTTCTCTTTTCGGAGGAAGTAGAGTAGATAAATGTGATTTAAGAGTAGATGCTTATGGAACAATAGATGAATTAATATCTTTCATAGGTCTTGCTTATGCTGAATTACCTGATGAAAAAGAGAAGGAAATACTTAATAAAATACAAAAGGAATTGTTCATGTTAGGAGCCGAGCTTGCTAGTGATGAAAAAGGACTTGAGCTTTTAAAAGATAAAATCCAATTGGATCATATAGAGTATTTAGAAAAATTAATAGATAAATATATGGGAATAGCAGGGCCTTTAACTGCCTTTGTTATACCAGGCAAAAATAAACCTTCAGCAACTCTTCATGTAGCTAGAACTGTAGCTAGAAGAGGAGAAAGAATAATGACTGCTTTAAACGAGGTACAGCCATTAAGAGAAGAAATTAAAAAATATATAAATAGATTATCAGATACTTTATTTGCATTAGCAAGATATTATGAAGAAAAATAATTAACCTAAAGGAGGAGAAAAATATGAAAAAATTAAATGATGTAAAAGAATTAAGCTTAGAAATAGTTAAAGAAATGGCTAAAGCTGCAGAAGCTAAAGCTACTGAAATGAATGTTCCAGTTATATTTGCAGCAGTTGATGCTGGTGCTAATTTAATGCTTATGCATAGAATGGAAGATGCATTTTTAACAAGTATTGATATAGCTATAAACAAAGCTTATACAGCTGCATGTTTAAAGCAAGGAAGTCATGAAATTGCAGAATGTGTTCAACCAGGACAAAGCCTTTATGGTCTTCAATTAACAAATAATTGTAGAATAGTACCATTTGGTGGTGGATTCCCAATTATAGTTGATGGAAAAGTTGTAGGAGCTGTTGGTGTAAGTGGTGGAACAGTTGAAGAAGACATGGCTATAGCACAAGCAGCAGTAGATTGTTTTAACAATAAGTAATAAAAAGTTAATAATATTTAATCTATATAATAGATTAGATATTTAAAATATATTTTAATACATATAAAATGTTGAAAAATGGAGGAAAATGAAATGAGAATGTACGATTATTTAGTACCAAGTGTAAACTTTATGGGAGCTAACTCAATATCAGTAGTTGGTGAAAGATGTAAAATATTAGGTGGAAAGAAAGCTTTAATAGTTACAGATAAATTTTTAAGAGGATTAAAAGGTGGAGCAGTTGAATTAACTGAAAAATACCTAAAAGAAGCAGGAATCGAAGTTGCTTATTATGATGGAGTTGAACCAAACCCAAAAGATACAAACGTTAAAGATGGTTTAAAAATATTCCAAGACGAAAACTGTGATATGATCGTTACAGTTGGTGGAGGAAGCTCACATGACTGTGGTAAAGGAATAGGTATAGCTGCAACTCACGAAGGAGATCTTTATGACTATGCTGGAATAGAAACTTTAACAAATCCACTTCCTCCAATAGTAGCAGTAAACACTACAGCAGGAACTGCAAGTGAAGTAACTAGACACTGTGTTATAACAAACACTAAAACTAAAGTTAAATTCGTTATAGTAAGCTGGAGAAACTTACCTTTAGTTTCAATCAATGACCCAATGTTAATGGTTGGAAAACCAGCAGGATTAACAGCTGCAACAGGAATGGACGCTTTAACTCATGCTGTAGAAGCATACGTATCAAAAGATGCTAACCCTGTAACAGATGCTGCTGCAATACAAGCTATAAAATTAATATCAAGTAACTTAAGACAAGCTGTTGCTTTAGGAGAAAACTTAGTAGCTAGAGAAAACATGGCTTACGGTTCATTATTAGCTGGTATGGCATTCAACAATGCTAACTTAGGATATGTACATGCTATGGCTCACCAATTAGGTGGATTATATGACATGCCTCACGGAGTAGCTAACGCTATGTTATTACCACACGTATGTAAATACAACTTAATATCTAACCCACAAAAATTCGCTGATATAGCTGAATTCATGGGAGAAAACATAGAAGGATTATCAGTAATGGATGCTGCTCAAAAAGCTATAGATGCAATGTTCAGATTATCAACTGATATCGGAATACCAGCAAAATTAAGAGACATGGGAGTAAAAGAAGAAGACTTTGGATACATGGCTGAAATGGCTCTTAAAGATGGTAATGCATTCAGTAACCCAAGAAAAGGTAACGAAAGAGACATCGTTGAAATATTCAAAGCTGCATTCTAATAAAATATTAGCTTTATAATAAAAAATAATTAAAAATATAATAAGTGCTAGCTCTAATTATTAGAGCTAGCAAATAATAAAAGGCATAAATACAATAGACTTTTTATAGAAACTTAATAAACAAACAACAGTAAAAATTAATGTATTTAAATCGGATAAATAAAATAATTAAGTTATAAATACCCAATAACTTAAATTAAAAAGATTAGTTTAAAATAATTTTATAAGATACCCAATTAAATTATTTTAGAATGGAATTTTTCATAGTGTACTTAAAAGACTCTTTCAATATTGAAAGAGTCTTTTAAATATGTTATGAAAGAATAAAAGGTTATAAATATCTTTTTTAGAAAGTTTAAATATATAAGATAAGTTGGAATATATATGAGCCTATAGAATAAATCACATGTTTAATTAAGAAATAAACAAAAATAATAAAAAGGTTAAAAATGATTATAGATATAGTTAATTAGTCTTCAATTATATCTATAGTCATTTTTTTATTTTAAAATTATACAAAAAAATGTATGAAAGTTGCATAAAAATAAGTGTGTTACAGATAGAAACACTTAATAAAATAAGAAATTAGGTTTTAAATAACGATTTCACAAATAAATATACAAAAAATATGCATTTTTATTCAAAATAAGTATTGTATATTTATTATAACGGTAGTATAATTTTAACATAAATATGAACTAAAAATTAATAAATGTTGAATAAAGTTTAAAAATGCAAACTAAGGAGAGTTTAAAATGGGAAAGGACAAAAAAATAAAGTTATGGGCATTAGTAATGCTTATTTTCGTACCAACATTTGGATTTACTAATATAGCAAGTAACGCTGTATATTTAGGACCAGCAGCTATTCCATCTTGGGTAATAGTATCTATTTTTTATTTTTTACCTTTGTGTGGAATAATAGCAGAAATGGCTTCAGCAAATAGAGATAAAGAAGGTGGAATATATTCATGGATAAATAAAGCTTTGGGTGAAAAATGGGCTTTTGTAGGAACTTGGACTTATTTCATAGGAATATTATTTTACTTACAAATGGTTTTTTCAAGAATACCAGTAGCTGCATCATGGGCAATACTTGGAAAAAATGTATTTACTGATTCTAATGCATACTTATTACCGATTTTATCAATTGTAATATGTATAGCAATGACATATATAGCAACCATAGGTGTAAGTAAGTTTTCAAAACTTGCTGATTTTGGAGGACAATTTACTTTAGCGGCAACTGTTATTTTTATATTAATGGCAATAGTAGGATATTTTATGGGAACACCTTCTGCTACAGAATTTACAGTTCAAAATGTAATTCCTGATTTTAATGTAAGTTATTTTTCTACATTCTCATGGTTATTATTTGCAGTATCAGGATCAGAAGTAGCTGGTACTTATATAATGCAAACAGAGAACCCTAAAAAGACATTTCCAAAGGCTATGATAATTGCAACAGCTTTAATAGCATTCTCATACATTTTAGGTTCTGTAGCTATACAATTTATAGCATCACCAGAAGTTTTACAGAAGGCAGGAATTCAAGATGCAGGTTATGTTGTATATTATATATTAGCTAATAATTTTGGAATAAATGGTAAGGTTATAGTACAAGTATATGCGGCTATCAATTTAATAACATCAATAGCAGCCTATATAATTTGGATGGAATCACCAATAAGAGCCATGTTTGGAGAAGTTCCAAAGGGAACATTCCCAAGTTTCTTAACTAAGAAGAGAAAAGATGGAACTTTAGTAAATGCTTTATGGACACAATGTGCAATTTTAGTAGTATTAATATCAATACCTTTATTAGGTATAGGATCAATTAATGACTTTTTTAAATTATTAACAGATTTATCATCTTTAGCAGTTGTAGTTCCATATGTAGTGTTAATATGTGCATTTATATCCTTTAGAAAACATAATAAAGATTTAGACTTTAAATTTTTTAAAAGTGATGCTTTAGCATACACAGTTGCAGGAATAGCTTTAGTACTTTCTTGTGCTGGATTCTTTGGAGCTGGTCTTCAAGACATTGTTGGAAGTTCAGGTAAGGAAGCTGCAATATTAATAATAAAAACTTATGGGGGACCTGTTATACTTATGGCTTTAGGTCTTGTTTTAAGAGCTTTATCTGAAAAATCATATAAAAATAAGAGTTTAGGCAAAGAGGATATTGAAGCTGAAATTATTGAAGAGAGTATATGTGAATAGATTAAACAATAGTTTTAAAAAAATAAGATAGAGTGTGTGATATTTTCATATAATTTCATAGCTTAGATTAAGCAATAGCTTTTTAAAAATTAAATATGGTAATTTTATTTATGTAGAAAAAAGGTGGATTATAGGACTTATCCATCTTTTTTTATTTTATGATAATTAAATTAAAAATAATAAATATTTATTAATAATATTTCTAAATTTTTAATTGACTTTTAATGAATTGTATAGTAATATCTAAATGAAAATGATTGTCAGTAACAGATGGAAGGAGAAATCAATGGAATATCTAATTTATTCATTAATAGCAGTAATAATTTTAACAGTAGGTCTAAACAACATTTTTAAAAAGCAATCTAAATATTTTTATATGTTGGCTACTTTAATATCAATAGTAGTTACATCATATGAGATTTTTAAAATATGGACAGGCTTTAAATTAGAAGGAATTATATTTGTTTTAGAAAGAAGCTTTATGAAAGGCTTTATATCAACAGCATTATTTATTTTAGTAATGTTTGCAGGGGCTCTAAGTAAGAAATGGGGAATTACTAAAAAACTTTTAAGAGTTAGAGCAGAAATGGCAATTTTAGCATCTATACTTATATTACCTCATTTTATAATCTATACTTACAAGTTCTTAGTAAGAGTATTTAGTGGAAAGCCATTAAGTATTTTATACATATCTTTTATAATAGTAGGATTAATAGCATTTATAATAATGATTCCTCTATTCATAACATCATTTAATAAAGTAAGGGTTAGTATGTCACCAAGTAAGTGGAAAATAGTTCAAAGATGGGCATATCCTTTTTATTTTTTAGTGTATGTACATATAATATTAATCTTATTTAATAAGAAAGTTTTTGATTTAAATGCTGTAATATTATATACAGTTATATTCTTAGGATATTTTGTTTTAAGAATATTTAATAATAAAAAAGCTATTAAATAATATAAAAGTTAATATTCTTACAGGCTCCCTTTATAGTAATAATTAAATTTTTTCTATAAAGGGAGTATTTTATTATGTAATTAAAAGTTAAAATAACATAAGAGATAAAAATAAGTTATATTTATATTAGAGTAATATTTCATTTTAATAGTTATATATTCTTAAGATTAAGTTTAATTTTGATACTTAATAGTTAATTTTTATAATTAAGTGAAGTTTGATTTTTATTTTAATATAGACAAATTTAGAGTTTTAATATAAAATTTCATTTAAACTTTAGAAATTAGGGGGAGTAAATTTGGAATTTAGACAAGCAAAGATTTCTGATTTAGATCAGATTGTGGAAATAATAGAATTATCTAAAAAATATCTTAAAGAAACTAAGATTGATCAATGGCAAGATGGCTATCCAGCAAAGGAAGATTTAAGAAGAGATATAGAAAGTGGAAATAGTTATGTATTAACTAATAAAGATGAAATTGTTGCTACAACTGTAATATCCTTAGACGGTGAAAGCACTTACAATTCAATATTTAATGGGGAATGGATTACTAATGAGGAATATATTGTTATGCATAGAGTTGCTGTTCATGATAAATACAAGGGAAAAGGAATTTTCAAAGAATTAATAAAAGAGGCAGAGAGTTTAGCTTTAAATAAGGGGATTTTTAGCATAAAAATAGACACTCATAGAGATAATATTTCTATGCAGAGGGCATTAGTAAAAAATAATTTTAAAAGATGTGGAATAATATATTTAGAAGATGGAAGTGAAAGAATAGCCTTTGAAAAAGTAATTAAACCTTTTTAGAGATAAATAAAAAATACTGGAAATTAATATTTCCAGTATTTAAAAATATAAATTTTAAAATTTATTAATTTACCAATTAGGATCATTTAGTTATATCATTAACACAACAATATTAAGGAAGTGTTACTGTAACAGGTCTAAGTTGGAAGATAGAAATAACTAAGTTAAGATTTAATTTTTCTACTACAGTATCAAATAAATTTTCATTAGTAAATGAACAGCTAGTTTTGTTTATAACAGCTTCACTAATATTATAGCTATCTAATTCACAAGAGAATGGCTCTTGTAACACAACTGATTGAGAGAAGAATCTTTCACAGTCAGATTCACTCATTGTACCCTTATCACATGGTTTCATACAATCTTTTAATATTGCTCTTTCTGTCTTAGCAACAGGAGTAACTATATTAGCATTAGTTAAAGTTATTGGAACAGAAAAATTAAAGTTGAGTTTTGCAGTTAAATCTTTATAATCGTTTCTCATAACAAGACAGTCTTCACATGGATCAACAGAAGCTTGATCAGCGCTTGGAGTAGCGTATTGAACATTTTTTAAAATATATCCTTCAACAAAAAGTTGAGCATTATTTGTTGTTGCTGTTGAAGCTGGAACTATATAACATTGATTTAAAACTAATCTTCTAGATATTCCTTTTATACTGTAAAATCCTTCAGGAATTATAATTGAATCAGTTAAAGGATGATTTATATTTATAGCTGCAACTCTAACTAGAGCTTTAGCGTTTCCAATAGGAGCAGGAGTAACTGCACTTGTTGTTGTATCAAAATTATCAACATTTACATCTATATCATCAGCACATACAGGAAATCTTCTTTCACAACATGAACTCATTTAATTTCACCTCATAACATAAAATTTTAATTATTGACCTTATGTTATATAGTATTCTATTTTATTTGAAAATGTTCTATGTTTTTTAGTTTTGATTAATTAAGATTAAAAAATACTATAAAAAATCGTAGAATTCAATAGAATAATTAGCTATTATGGAGAATTTAAAGATTTTATGCAAGTGAATACAGTCTTCTATAACTTTTATATTGCTAGACTTTATGTCAGTAGTAAATTTGGTTTCTTTTAAGGATATATTAGATTCATCAAAATACACTGTATTGCCCATTATTGGATAAATAAAATTGATATGAATAGAACTATTAAAAGGAATTCTAATCACATAGTTATTCATCTTAGATATAAGAGGAATTTTGTTGTTTTCTGGTGTTGAATATGTTAAGTCAATTTCTAAGTAACCATTTAAATATAAAAATCCAGACTTTCTACTGGATGCATCTAAAATTAAGGAGCTTGAGCATAGTTTTAGAGTGTTTTTTGTTGAATCTATATAAGTAATATGTTTAGGAAATTCTACATCTCCCTTAAATACATCAACTATGGAGAATTGACTTAAATAAATAGGCAGTTTATATTCTTGTGATTTATCTTTTAATATTTTAAAATCAGATTTATTTCCCAAAATTTTGTTATTTATATTTTGTAGATAGGTAGAATTTTTTAGATGAATAATTGATACCTTTAGTTTATTAGTAGGGATAGTGCTTTTATTTCTTATTTTTGCTGCATTATATATATGTGAGAAATTTTTTATATTAATTTTATTTTGGGGGTTAGTACTATTATTATGCTTATTCGGAGTAGTTATTAAAAGAATAATCTGACAATATAAAAAGCTAAACAATACTTTGCTAAATTTTATTGATAATAAATCTTTACAATACAAAATAAATATTGAAAAAACATACTTTAAATTCATTTAATTTAACCTCAATAATTGCTTATTTAATACATATTGTTGATTTTGAGAAAATAGTATAATTATGAATAAATTTTAATATACAGATATTAAATAAAAAAGAAAACTCTTTAAGAGTTTTCTTTTTTTGAATTAAAATTGATTGACTTAAGTTCTTTTTTTAGAAAGTAAGAGATTACAGTTCTTAGTGCAACTGTTGATCCTAAAAGCAAAATATCATATAAGGTAGGTTTTAAAATAGATAATATAATACCTGAACATACTAATATTTCTAGGCCTAATAATATATAGCTACCAAGAAAGTTTTTAGCCTTATTTAATTCTTTGACTTTTAACATTCTATTTCCCTTTGAAAATTCGATTTTGAAGAATTTAAATATAGTTAGTATAACTCCATAAATAATTACTGTAACAGATATTCCTTGCAAAATAAAAATCAACAATTCTAAAGTTTTATGTACCAAAGAAATCACTTCCTTCATAATAATCTAGAATTTAACTTTCAAGGTGCTCCTTATTAGATTCTATTTCTTTATTAAGAAAGTAAGAAATTACAGTTCTTATTACTACTATGGATGCTAAAACTATAATATCGTGGAAAGTAGGATTTAATATAGATTCAATTATATCAGCACATATTAGAATTTCTAATCCAAGTAATATATAAGTTCCTAAGCAATTTTTAACAATAGTAATTTTTTTCACAGCTTCAATTCTATCTTTAGATTTTATTTCAGATATAATAAAATCCTTTACTGTCAAAAGTACTCCCCATAAAAGAACTATTATTGAGACTGCATTTATTATCCATATAGCACCTTCTAAGATATGTCTAAACATATTAAATTCACCTCTTATCTTTAGATTGTAAAAAGATTATTTTTTTATTCAATTTTATATAAATAGTATAGCATAAAATGTAATAAAGCTTACTTTAAATTATTTTAGCTTTAGAAGACCATCTTTATAAATATTTATTTTTCATAAGTAGTATAATTATTTTAAGGAATATATACTTTATGGACATATAAAAAGGGAGAACTTTATGTGTAAAACTTTAAATAGAAAATATTTTTATAAATATGGTGAGAAAAAAGAGGATGTAGAGATAGTTGAAAATATGCTAAATAGTATGAGGAGTAGTGGAACTTTTAAGGGGGAGAAGAGTGCTTACATATATTATGAAAAATACATAATGGAAGAATCAGATAAAGCAATAGTTATATGCCATGGATTTTCTGAATGTATAGAGAAGTATCATGAAATAATATACTATTTTTTAAATGAAGGTTTTTCAGTTTATATAATGGAACATAGAGGTCATGGGAGATCAGGATGTTTAAGTAAATCTTGTAATACACAGGTTGAAGTAGAATCCTTTGATTATTATGTTAAAGATCTAAAAGCTTTTTTAAATGAGGTTGTATTAAAAGATAAAAGGTTTAATAATAATTTATATTTATTTGCACATTCTATGGGGGGAGCTATAGCCACTATATTTTTAGAAAATAACCATGGATATTTTAAGAAAGCAATTTTAAATTCCCCAATGTTTAGAATAAATACAAGAGAATACTCTCATATAAAATGCAAATTAATAGCTAAATTTTTAATTCTTATGGGAAAAGGAGAGAATTTTATTTTTGGACAAAAACCCTTTGAGGAAGAGGAGAATTTAGAGTCATCAGGTACATCGGATAAATATAGACATGGCTTATACCATAAATTTCTATTAGAAAATACTATTTTGAGAAGAGGTGGAGGTTCTATTCATTGGTATAAAGAAGCTGCAAGGGCAACGGATTATTTAATGAAAAAGAGAAATATAGAGAGAATTGACACACCTATTTTATTATTTAAAAGTGAGTTTGATTCCTATGTTGACACAAAATTTCATGATGAGTTTAAAAAATTAGCCAAGGACTGTGAACTTATTGAAGTGAAGGGAAGTAAACATGAGGGGTTTTTTGAAAAAGATGAAATTCTTTATGATTATTTGAATAAAATATTCAACTTTTTAGAGAAAAAGTAAAAAATATTGAATAAATAACTTAAAGCTAAATTATATTATAAGATTTTAAGTTTGATATAAATAAAAGATAAGAATTAGTTTCATAGTTAAATTAGATAGTAAGTTTAGAGAGGTATGTTTAAAAACATACTATATAGTATTAAAGTTTTTTATGTTAAGTTTAAATTAAGCATGAAAATTTATGGAATTATATAATTGGATATTATCAGAGTTTGCTTCTCTGATAATATCCCACATATTGATAACTTTCCTTATAATAAACCTTCATTTTTAAGTTTAGTAATAGATTTATCTATGTAGCTTAAAGTACAGAAATCTCTATCTATTTTTTCAGCAGAAAGTTTAAGACCTTCTATAAGCATATTTTCTTTATGATTCTCAAGAAGTCTAATTAAACTTAAGGTATTTAAGTCACCTTCTTTTGTATCTAAAACCCTAGATTTTTTTATGTATTTATTTTCTAAAGCCTTCAAAGCAGCTTCCTTAAGAGAATCGCTAATTTCAAAAGATGGCATATCTTCATAAATTTTAACTTCATCTTCTTTAAACTTCATGCCAGATGTTTTACTTATATCACTATTTATAAATATTACATTTTCAAAGGTAGCACCTGAAAAATCAACTCCATCTAAGTTAACCCCTTCAAAGATTACATTTTTAAATTTAGATTTTTTAAATTTACTTTTCTTAAGGTTACTACCTATAAATTCTGTAGAGTCAAATTTGCATTCAAAGAAATCACAGGATTTAAAATGTGCACCCCTAAAGCTTGCATAACTAAAATTAGAACAAGAGAAATCACAGTTATAGCAGTTTCCTCTTCTAAAATCCATATACATAAAATTTTTATTTCTTTTTTCTGCCTTATTGTATTTGAAAATTTGAGTGTTTTTTTGAGTTTGTGTCATAATAATCGTTACTAAGTTTTAGTTATATATTATAAATTTAACTAATATAGTAACGTATCCACCACCTTTCTAAATAAAAATACCTTTAATTTATTTAAAATAACTTTATAAAGATAAATTATATAATTACTAATTTAAAAGTAATATTTTTTTATTCTATCACATAATATTACTCTTAGAGAAGAGATTATAAGCTTTTAATATAAATATTCTTATAAAAAGGCAACTTAAATAAAATTTTAGTTGCCTTTTTACTTAAAGTTTAAGATCTTCTTCTATTTTTTTTCTAACCTCTTCATCAAAATCATATATTCTAATATAGGATTCACTTATAGAATTCATAAATTTTTTATATTCCTCTGTACTCATAAAAGAGTTTTTAGATAGATTAAGAGGAATAACCTTACTTTCTGAAATGTATTCTTTTACGTTTACAATTAAGATTATAACGGTAAGTATATCAGTTGCATTTGCATAATCTAATAATCTTAATGGGATATCTTCAAAATATAAGGACTCAGATGAAATTAATACTAATAAATTTCTTATTTCATCTTTAAACTCTAGAGGTTTTAATTCTAATTTTTCAAGAAAATTTTTTATATCAATAGATTTTTCATAGACTTTATCTATATGGTTTTCTAAAATTGCTTTAACAAAGGCTTCTTCATAGTTTGCTTTTTTCTTTATGCAGCAATTATAAGAAGAAAGAAAAATAAGAGATGATATAAAGTTAAGCAAGTTTAAATTATACTTGGAGGTTAGCTCATTGTATGAAGATTTAAAATCTTTATAGTAATCTTTTTCTAATGTTGAGTTTTTGAATATAGAACAGTGTTTAAAATAAGCATAAGGATTGTTATTAAACCAATTTCTAAATTCATCTTTATTTTCAAGCAAAAATTCTAAAATTAATTCTCCTTCATTCAATAACCTTTTAAAAAGAGTTAATTGTTGAAGTTGAAAAGAGCAGCCAGTTAATGTTGTAGAAGCTACTCCAGAAAAATCAGAATTTAGCCCGCCAATTATCATATTTCGTTCACCAATTTTTTCATAGAAAAAATCTGAAAGAGTACTCTTTGATAACCTAAAAATAATATCATCTAAGGCTTCATTATTAAACAGATCTTTTTCCATAAAATCTTCAATAAGAGTATAAAATCATTAGATAATATTCACCTATTGATTAGTCCTCCCTTCTATAGTAATGTAGACATCGCTATAGTATATGCATAGGATTTCTAATATGTTTATATAGGAATTTTCTTTAATAATTAATATTTATAATAATTAGTCATAATTAAATTTGAAATAAAAAAGTAGAGCTTGGCATCCGGCGAAGGACTAAACCAAGCTCTACAAAAGAATTAGCACTATACGTACCAACTGCTTAATAATACCATTTAAAATATAAAACTGTCAAGAAATAATTTAAGTTAAAAAAATATGTTGACTTTAAAAAATAAATAATATATTATTTAAAACAAGAAAAATATTTATTTAAATGCGTTGAAGAGGGAAAGTAAATATTATAAGTTACTACAGAGAGAGGTTAGTTTGCTGAGATAACCTGTAATGAGTATTATTGAAGTGCCCCTTGGAGCTTAAGTGCCGAATTAAGTAGGTGTTTATGGGAACTCCCATTATAGAGTTAGGGTATGAATGTACCTAAATAGAGATGGATATTATATATCTAATCAGAGTGGAACCGTGGAAGTATAGTCTTCTGCCTCTGTAATTTACAGGGGTAGAGGGCTTTTTTTATTATATATTTGCTGGCCAGCATATAACAATAAAATTATACTTTGTAAGCTTGGCTTTTAATATAAAAGCTTAGCAATATTAAATAAAAAGTAATTTTATAGGAGGAAATTTTTTATGATTAATATTAAATTAATATTAGCAATTGTGCTTTCAATATTAGCAACATATGCTATATATAAAATAAGAAAAATTACAAATAAATTTTCATTTGCTACGCTGACAGCATTAACTTTAGGGGTAGTACTTGGAATTATATTTAAGGAGAACATACTATTTTTAGATACAGTAGGAAAGGCTTATATGTCTTTAATTAAGATGATAGTAGTTCCTTTAGTAGTAACATCCTTAATAACTAGTATTGTTAGATTAGAAAATTTAGATACATTAAAATCAATAGGATTAAAAACATTTACTGTTTTATTAGGAACTACAGGAGCGGCAGCCCTTATAGGAATTATCGTAGCTAGTTCTTTAAATCTTGGACAAGGTTTAAGATTTATAGGGGCTGAAAATTTTAAGGCAAGAGAAATACCAGGGTTTTCTAAGGTACTTATAGATATGCTACCATCAAATCCTTTAGCAGCTATTGTAGAAAATAAAATAATACCAATAGTTATTTTTTCAATGTTTGTAGCAATTGCGTTAGTTATTGAAGATAACACTAATAAAGAAAAAGCAAAGCCATTTAAAGATTTTATTTTATCAGCTTATGATATAGTTTTAAGAATAACTAAAATGGTATTAAGGATAATACCATATGGAGTATTTGCCTTAATAGCTACAGCGGCAGCTAAAAATGGAATGGATACTTTGATGTCATTAATATGGGTTATACTAGCTGTTTATATAGCTGCCTTTCTTCAATTTTTATTTGTATATACTCCATTAATAAGCTTTGTTGCAAGGATAAATCCATTAAAATTCTTTAAAGGAATTTTTCCAGCGCAGGTTGTAGCTTTTACAAGCCAAAGTAGTTATGGTACTTTACCTGTTACAATAAAATCTTTAGTAGAAGGTGTAGGAGTATCAGAAAATATAGCAAGCTTTGTAGCACCACTTGGATCAACAATTGGATTAAATGGATGTGGAGGTTTTTATCCAGCAATAGTTGCAATATTTGCAGCAAATGTTTTTAATGTAGAACTTACTATTTATTCATACATACTTATAGTTTTAACTGCTATAATATCTTCCATAGGAATAGCAGGGGTACCTGGATCAGCAACAATGTCAACAACTGTAATGTTAGCGGCCTTAGGATTACCAATAGAAGCACTAGCAATGGTAATAGCAGTGGATTCTATAATTGATATGATAAGAACTGCTACAAATGTAACAGGAGCTTCAGTTGCTGCATTAATAGTTGATCAAACAGAAAAAAGAAAAGAATATAAAGTTGAAGAATTAGTACAAAGAGCATAAAATTAAGAATTTATTTTAAAGTACAATACATAAATATCTAATATAAGGAGTTGAATTAAAGACTTACTAAAGCTTATTATTAATAAGTTTTAAACTAAAGTTTAGTTCAGCTCCTTTAAGCTTTATTTGATATAAGTGTATAGAAAAATTATTATTTTTTAAATAGAATACATTCTTTCCAATCTTTCATTTGATATTTATATATAGAAATTTTATTTTATACTAAGAGTTAAATGAAAATTTAAGATTATTTTAAATAAATCTAACTGTAGTATTATGGTATTATTTTGGTATAGAAAGTTTTAAAAATACAATTATAAATTGATTTGTAGGGGAGTTATAATTATGATTAATTCAGAAAGTATTTTAATAGTTGAAGATGATATAGATATAAATAATTTATTGAGTAAAATTTTAGAGAAAGAAGGGTTTAAAGTTAGACAAGCATTTTCAGGATCTGAAGGTAAGATGTGTTTAGAATTTTTTGAATTTGATATGGTACTCTTAGATCTTATGCTACCAGGTATAACTGGTGAAATATTTATAGAGGAGATTAGAAAGATAAAGAACACTCCAATAATAGTTATATCAGCAAAAACTGCAATGGAGGATAAGATAAATGTTTTAAAATTAGGTGCTGATGATTTTATAAGCAAACCTTTTGATGTTAATGAAGTTTTAGCTAGGGTTGAAGCGCTTTTAAGAAGAAGTAAAATAACAAATTCAAGTGAAGGTGTAGAGACAATAAAATATAAAAATCTTATATTGGAACCTAGAAGTAGAGAAGTTAAGGTTAAGGGAGAGGAAATACAACTTACTTCTAAAGAGTTTAAAATATTAGAACTTTTAGTTTGTAATCCAAAGAAAGTTTTTACTAAGGCAAACTTATTTGAAACAGTATGGGAAGAGGAGTTTTTAGGTGATGATAATACTATAAATGTTCACATAAGCAATCTTAGAAATAAGATAAATCTTTTAGATAATAAAAATGATTATATAAAAACTATTTGGGGAGTAGGCTTTAAAATGGATTAGCTACATTGATGATTCATAATTTCCTTAATAAGTTGATTTGAATAAATATCAAAATATAAAGGAGTTTATATTTTAAATATACATTTAATTAAGGTTTAATAGAAAAATTAAGACTTTCTTAAGGTTTTCTTTAAGGTATTTTGAGACTTAAGGTTTATTATATAAACATAGAGAAAGATAAAGAGAAAACTTGTTAGGAGGTAAATATTTTGGGAAATATAATTTCTATAAGAAATTTAAACAAAAATTATGGCAAGAAAAATATTCTTGATAATTTAAGTATGAATCTAAAAAAAGGCGATATATATGGTTTAGTTGGGAAAAATGGTGCTGGTAAAACAACTTTAATAAGAATTATTTTATCCTTAGCTAACTATGACTCAGGAGAAATAGAACTTTTGGGTGAAATTGATGAAAAGAAAAAGCTTTATGAGCATAAGAAAATAGGCAATATAATAGAAACTCCATCATTTTATTCTTTTCTTACAGCAAAGCAAAATCTTGAATATTATAGAATTCAAAGAGGAATAGTAGGAGAAAAATCTATTGATGAAATCTTAGAAATGGTTGGACTTGGAGATGTGGGAAATAAAAAGTTCAAAAAGTTTTCACTAGGTATGAAGCAAAGGTTAGGATTAGCCTTGGCACTTTTAGGAGAACCAGAATTACTTATTTTAGATGAGCCTACTAATGGAATGGATCCTATGGGAATTAAAGAAGTGAGAGAAGTATTAATTAATTTAAATAAGAAAAATGGAGTTACAATATTAGTATCAAGTCATATTTTAGGAGAGTTATCACAACTTGCAAATTGTTATGGATTTTTAAAGGATGGTAAAATAATAGAAGAGATTTCATCAGATGAACTTAATGAGAAATGTAGGAATCATTTGCTTATTAAAGTTGACGATTGTAAAAAGGCTGCAGTAATATTGGAAAAAGTTTTAGATAATAACTCATATGAAGTTTTACCTGATAGATTTATTAAGATTTATAATAAGTTAGATGAACCTCAATTAATAAACAGAGCACTAGTAGAAAATGGAGTTGAAGTTTATTCTTTAGAAAGAGTAGGAGTTAACTTAGAAGATTACTTTGTAGATTTAATTGGAGGTGAATATAATGCTTAATTTAATAAAAGCAGAACTTTATAAGGTAGCAAGAAGACCTGTATATATTACAATTTGTATAATATTTAATTTACTTATAATTTTAGCTGGAATAGCTATGCATTATGCCTTCTTAGAAAATTCTAGAATACCTGATTTCTCAGCATTAGTTTTTATAACAATTAACTTTATGGGAGCTATTCCATGGATAATGCTTATGTTTATAGATGTAGTTTTAGAAGAATATAAAGAAAATACTCTTAAAAATTTAATTTCTTCAAGTATATCAAGGGAAAAAGTGTATTTAAGTAAATATATAGTTCAGGTCATTATATTTTTAATTATTGAAATAACAGCAGTATTAACTATGATAGGAACTTCCTATGCTTTAGGATTAGTTGGTCCTAATGGATTTTCAGATTTTATGGAAGTAATATTAAGATTACTAATAGCATTCCCAATATATATCAGTGCATTAGCTATATATGATTTTATTACCATAATAACTAAAAAGGAAGGTTTAGCGTTTGTAGTTATATTAGGTATTGTTTCAGGAGTACCAATTATATTTTCTATATTATCAAGTATATATGAAGGAATTTTCACTTTAATTTATCCTTATTTATTATTTAATCCTTTAAAGAGTTTAGTAAGTGAAGTTTTAACTACAAAAATAATAGGAACTAATATTATAGTAGGAATAATAAATACAGTAGTATTTTTAATTTTAGGAATTTTAGTAATAAGAAAACAAGAAGTTAAATAAAGGAGGAGGTATATTGGAAGGATTTATAATAGGATTGTCTTTGACAATCCTTATTGTGCTTTTAATAATATTTATTTTAAAAACTAAAGAAATAAATAGATTAACCTTGGAGTTAAAAAAGTTAAACAGGGATGGGAAAATAGAAAAATTAAGATTATCACTTCCAAATAAAAATATTGAGAATTTAATAGCCGAGATAAATACATTAATAGATGATAAAAGAAAAATGGAGAATATTTATAAGGAAAAGGACATGGAGTTAAGAGAAGCCATTGCAAATATGTCTCATGATTTAAGAACTCCTTTAACTTCTATAATGGGATATGTTTATTTATTAAATGATGATAAATTAGATAAAGAGGAAAGAAAAGAATATTTGAAAATAATAGAAAAAAGATCTGCAGTTTTAAATGATTTAATAACTAATTTTTATGGACTATCTAGAATACAAGCAGATCAATATGAAATTAAACTTGAACCTGTTAATTTAGAATTGGTCTTGGGTGAAATTATTGCGGCTTTTTATGAAACCTTAGATTATAAATTTGGAGAACCAGAAATTAATATTGAAGAGGGCTTAGGTCCTGTATTAGGTGATAAACAGGCTTTAAATAGAATATTTACTAATTTAATTGAAAACATCATAAAGCATGGTGAAGGGGAAGTAAAAATATCCTTAAAGAAGAAAAATAAATATATAGTAATGGAATTTTCTAATAAAGCAGAAGAATTAGAACCTAAGGATGTAAATAGAATCTTTGAAAAGTTCTTTACTAAGGATAGAATGAGAACAGGGCAAAATACTGGCTTAGGGCTAGCCATAGTTAAACTATTAGTAGAAAAGCAAGGACAAAAGATAGAGGCTAAAAAGGTTAGAAATAGGCTTGTTATAAATATAATATGGAGTTTAGAAAGTTAAAAGCATGTAGACTTTGGGGAGTTTAGAAAAATTGATTTTTTAGAAGTATAAAATAAGCAATTTGAAATTAAATTGCTTATTTTTTATTTTAATAAATACAACTTTAAAGTTTTTCGTAAACTTTTTGTCCTTCTCGTATTTCATTAAGTGCTTTAATTCTTAGATCAACTTTTTTATTTATATGCTTTAAAAATGCGGATTCTAAGGTTCTCTTTTCTGTATATGATAACTTATCCCAAATTATTTTAGGAAAAAGATCTTTTATTATGAATGTTTCTCCAGAATTTATATAACTTAATAGATTAACTGCTTGTGGTAATATTGAATTCATAAGAAAACCTCCTTAAAACGTAAATTAAACTACTAAGTATAATATATGCTTAAAAATTTTTATTAAGAACTTTAGGAATAAATTTGAATTAATAATATGATGAAACCTAAATTTTGTGCCAAATTTCTACAAAAAAGTTTTAAGATGCATAGTATTATAATATTTAATGATTTTAATGATTAATTTATTTAGTAAGTAAATATTATGAGTGAAAGAGATGATAATTTTATATATTTTTACTTAGTATATTTTCAATATAAAAATCAATATTGGTTTCAAAGTAAAAATTTCAATTTACTAAAAGAGAATTAAGTTTTTTTATAAATTTTTTTATAAAAGTGAAATAGTTATTAAATAACTTACGAATATATTATTGAATAAGAAAGTAATTTCAGGTTTAGGAGGGAATTAAATGATAAACAAGGGGAACTTTCTTAAGCAATTGAAAAAGAAAAATGAGAAAGCTTTAGATTATGTTATAGATAGTTATTCTGATGTGATTTTTAAAGTTGCTTATGGAGTTTTAAATAATAGACAGTTAAGTGAGGAATGTGTTAATGATGTTCTTTTAAAAATATGGGACAACATACATCATTTTAATAAAGATGAGGATAAATTTTATCCTTGGATTTTGGCAATTACAAAATATACAGCTATAGATATATTAAGGAAAGAATTGAGACATTCTAATACCTTAGAGATATCAAGTCTTAATATATCAGAAGAAAAGTGTTTAGTTAGTAAGTTTCATAATAAAGAGCAATTAAATATGGTTACTGAAGAAATAAATGCTATGAAAGATACTGATAGGGAAATATTTTTAAGAAAATTTTATTTGGAAGAGACAGGGGAAGAAATAAGTAAAAAAATGGGGTTAAGTAATAAATTTATAAACCTTAGGATATTTAGAGGAAGAAATAAATTAAAGGCTAAATTTATTGGGAGGGATGTATAAAATGAATCCAAAAGAAATTTTAGATACTTTAGATTACTTAAATATAAATGAAATAGAGATGGCCAATGTAGAATTAGGTGAAAGGGGAAAAGAGAGAATAAGAAAGAAGATTAAAAATACTATAAAAAATAGTAGAAATAAAAAAATTAAGAAAACTGCTATTGCGGTTACACTAGCTTTTGGAATATTAACAATAGGAGTTATTAGTAAGCCTGTAATAGCAGCTAATATACCAATAATAGGGGATATATATAAAGAACTTGGATTTTTCAAAGGATTTGAGGAGTATACAAATTATATAGGAGAGACAAAAGAAGTTGATGGATATAAATTTACTATAGATAATATCGTAGGAACACCAACAGATTTATTAATAGGAGTTAAGGTTGAGAGTCCTGTGCCATTAAAAGAAAAGGTTCAAGAAGATAACTTTAGAATTGATGTTGATATGAGTAATTTCGGAATAAATTCTTGGAGTTCAATGACGGATATAAATTATTTAAATGAATATACAGCAGTTCTTACGGCAGAAATAAGTACCACAGAAAATAAGTTTAAAGAGCTTGGGGAGATAAATTTAAGTGCTACAAAGGTTTTAGATGATGAGACTTATATAAGTTGTAATTTTGATGTTAAGGTAGACTTTAATTCAAGTTTTAGAAACATTGAGAAATTAAATGTTAATGAAATAATAAATGAAAAAATAAAGATTAAATTTATTGAAGGAAACATTATGGAATCTAAAATTTGGTTTAATGACCTTGGAGCTTTTGAAGAAAATGCTGTTTTTTATTTAATGGTTGATGGAAAAGCTTATATGTGGTGGGATGGAAATGGTGTAGAGGATACATCTTTTATTATTCCTAGAATGGTATCTGTACTTAATTTCCCAAATGTTAAATATGAAGATATTAAAAATGCCAAGGATATAAAGATTATTTATGGAGAAATAGGAGAAGGTTATAGAGAAAACTTGGATATTAAACTTACAGAAAGAGAAGGAATAAAGTATCCAGGAGAAATTAATTATGAAGAGGATTTAAAAGGTGGATTTTATGATGTAAAAAGAGAAAATGGCATGATAAAATTCTATTTTAAGAGCAATTATAATCCTTTAACTTTATTTAGAGATATAAAGCTAAGAGAAGTAAAGGGTGAAGAAAAATATGGGCAAAGTATATTAGGAGGATTTTATGAAAATCCAGAAAAAGAAGGAGAGTACGTATTAGAGTTTGAAGATATTGATACAAATAATTCTTTAGAACTTGTTTATTCTCATAGAACTAATAATTTAAGTGAACTAAAAGATTATAAAGTAATTGATGTTAAGTAAAAATATTAAGGTGAGTTAAATTATTATGTAGTTTTGCTCACCTTTTTTAGTGTATAATACTTATATATTTTTTAAAATTAAATTATTAAAAGTAGAATTTAATTTCAGTTAATCATAAAGAATAAGATATAAATTTTTGGAGATATTTTCAAAATAAAATTTGGAGGAAACAAATGGATAAGAAAAAGGTAATAGTAGTTGGGGGAGGACCAGCTGGAATAATGGCATCTTTAACAGCATCAGCTAATAATGAAGTTGTGCTTATAGAGAGAAATAATGAGATTGGTAAGAAGCTTAGACTTACTGGTGGCGGAAGATGTAATATAACTAACAATAGAGATATAGAAGAGTTTTTTGATAAGATAGTTACAAATAATAAGTTTATGTATAGTGCATTATATACATTTTCAAACTATCAACTTTTAGACTTTTTAAGTAAAAAGGGCTTAGAGTATAAGGTTGAATTAGATCAAAAAGTATATACTAAAAGCGATACAGCAGAAGAAGTAATAAGCATATTTAAAAATGAATTAAATGATTGTAGAGTAAAAGTTTTATATAATACTAAGGTATGTGATTTTATAGTTGAGGAAGATGAAATAAAAGGAATAATCACAGAGCAAGGTAAAAAGATTTTAGGTGATAAAATAATAATAACTACAGGTGGAAAGAGTTTTCCTAATACAGGATCAGATGGAAAAATGTATAGTATATTAGAAAAATATGGACATACAATAACTCCTATTCATGCAGCCTTAATTCCTCTTGTTACTAAAGAAGACTTCGTTAAAAATCTTCAAGGAGTAGCGATGAAAGATGTGGTTGTTTCAGCTAAAATAAAAAAGAAAAAGTATGAGAAATTTGGAGATATGATATTTACTCACTTTGGAGTATCTGGTCCTGCAATACTAAAGTTATCTTCTTATATAACTAAGGCTTTAGATCAAGGAGAGGTTGAGCTAAACTTAGACTTTTTAAGTGATAAATCCAAGGAGGAATTATCACAGATAATAAGAAGCAATCCTAATAAAACTGTATTAAATAATTTAAAAGGAACATTACCACAAAACTTTTTAAAACAGATATTTGAAATGCTAGGATTAACAGAGATTAAGGCTAGTGATTTGAAAAAAGAAGATGAAAATAAAATAATTTCATATATTAAAGAGATGAAACTTACTGTAAGAGAAACTTTAACTATAAAGGCAGCTCAAGTAACTTCTGGTGGCGTTAAGGTTAAAGAAATAAATGCCTCTACTATGGAATCAAAGATTATAAAAAATCTTTATTTTGCAGGAGAAGTTATAGATATAGATGCAGAAACTGGTGGATATAATCTTCAAATGGCATTTTCAACAGGATACTTAGCAGGAAGTGATTTTTAAATTCTTTAATTAAAATTATCAAAGTAAAAACTTACAAAGGATATGGAGATTCATCTACTAATTCTCAAAATCTCTTTGTAAGTTTTTTATATTTTAAAGGTGGAATTAGTTAATTTTTATATAATTTTAAAAAATTTTCAGTATTTTTGGATTAAAAAAATTTTTATAGGATAAATTAAAAAGGTATTAAAATACATTAAAAGGAGAGATTTAATTATGCTATATGATTTTAAAGTTAAGGATATTGAAGGAAATGAGGTTTCTTTAGGGGAGTATAAAGGAAAGGTTCTTTTAATAGTTAATACTGCAACAGGATGTGGATTTACTCCTCAATATGAAGGATTAGAAGTGCTTTATAAAAAATACCATGATAAAGGGTTTGAAATATTAGATTTTCCATGTAACCAGTTCTTTGAGCAAGCACCAGGAAGTAATGAAGAAATAGTTGGATTTTGTAAGTTAAATTATGGAACTACATTTAAGACCTTTGCAAAAGTAGAGGTTAATGGAGAGAATGCTTGTGAATTATACAAATTTTTAAAGAAAGAAGCTCCAATGGCAAAGGAAGATGAAACATCTTTAGGATTTTATGATAAATTAAAAGGCTTAGGATTTACTACAGAGGGAGAAGAAATAAAGTGGAATTTCACTAAGTTTTTAATAGATAAAAATGGTGAAGTTGTTGCTAGATTTGCACCTACATTTGAACCTGAAAAGTTAGATGAATTAATAGAAGAATTATTAGAAGAATAATATATTTTTTAAGAAATAGGCTTATGATTAGATTTTTAATACTAATCATAAGCCTTTTAATATTTTATTTAATGTTTATTAACTTAATATTCATCATAGAGTAATTAATTTGTTATTAAGTCGAATTCTAATAAAGATATACTTAATTGTGATAATTTGTAAAATTTCATTGTAGAAAGGTAAATATGAAATATTAAAGTAGGGGGAAGAATGATAATTCAATGCAAAGACATAAAGAAGACATTTAAGGTTGGAGACACTTCTGTTGAAATTCTAAAGGGAATAAGTTTAGAAATTAATAAGGGAGAATTTACTGCAATTATAGGTGAGTCAGGATCAGGAAAATCTACATTTTTAAATATTTTAGGAGGTATAATGCCTTGTGATGAGGGAGAAATAGTAATAAATCAACATCATATTGAAGGTTTAAATGAAAATGAATTAGCTTTATTTAGAAGAAAAAATATGGGATTTATATTTCAAAGTTATAATTTAATGCCTCAACTTACAGCTTTAGAAAATGTAGAGATGCCACTAATTTTTTCAGGAGTTTCTAAAAAGGAAAGAATAGAAAGAGCAAAATCAATGTTAGAAAAGGTTGGATTAGCTGATAGGATGAATCATAAACCATCAGAATTATCAGGGGGACAACAACAAAGAGTATCTATAGCAAGAGCTTTAATAAATAATCCAAGTGTAATACTAGCTGATGAGCCAACGGGAAATTTAGATAGTAAGACTACCATAGAAATTTTAGATTTATTAAAGGATTTAAATAAAAATTTTAATACAACTTTTGTTGTGGTAACTCATTCACAAGTAGTTTATGAATACGCAGATAGAGTTATAAAAATGGAAGATGGTCTTCTTTGCTAATAAAATAATTAAAATTAATATTTATATAAATTAGGTGAATTTAGGGGGAGAAATTATGAAAAAAAGAAATTTAGGTTTAGTTTTAGCTTTAACTACAATATTGACAACTGTATCAGTTCCACAAAAAGCATTAGGTTTTACAGATAAGGTTTCTAATGCATTATCTGAAATTCAAAATCAAAGTGATAACAGTGAAAATAATAATTCAAGTGGGGGAGAGCAATTAAATACTCAAATAAGCAATATTCAATCAAAGGATTTAATAATAAGTTCAGTATCAATAGATGAAGAGGTTATAGAACCAGGAATACCATTTACATTAACCTTTAAAGTTGAAAATATAAGTGGAAGTAGTATATATGGAGTTTCTCTTAAAATTGTAAATGTTGAGGGAAAAGGAACACTAGATGGATTCATGCCAGTGGGAACAACAAATGAAATATATGTAGGAAGTATTGCACGTAATGATATTAAATATGTTAGCGTGACTTTAGCAAGTGATCCTAATATAAAAGCTGGTGTACACAATTTTGTTACTAGTCTTATGTTTAATGAAAAAGGAAAAGAGCAAGAAGAAATAACAAAAGTTATAGGAGTAATGATTCAGAATACTCCAAGTTTAAGTATAAGTGGAGTTACTCCAACTGAAAGTAATATTAGTGCTGCCTTAAGGAATGATAGTAAAACAAAAATAAAAAATGTAAATGCTAAGGTTACTATAGGCACTGAGGTCATGGAACAAAATATAGGAACTATTGATGTAGAAGGGGAGGAATATATGGATGTGGCAATAACTCCTTCTGAAGAAGAAAGAAATGCTTCCATTGAAGTTACTTATGAAGATGCTACAGGTAAGAAGTATAATTCAACAAGTTCATGTATTATACCAGCTATGATGCCTGTGGAAGAGACAGTACCAAAAAAGAATAAATTAGGGTTAATATCATTAATAAAGAGTTTATTCGGATTTTAGGTGAGAATTTATGAAGTTTAATGATTTATTATCCATAATATGGAGAAATATGTGGAAAAGAAAAACAAGAACAATTTTTACTATGATGGGAGTAATAATTGGGTGTCTTGCAATTTTTATAATAATTTCAATAACAAATGGTTTTGAAAGATACTTAACCTATGAAATGGAAAGTTTAATGGATACTTCAGTAATAAGTATTTATCCTAATTGGAAATCAGAAACTGAAGATAATAAAGATAGTACCACCAAAACTAAGTTAACAGATAAAAATGTTGAAGAGTTGAACAAATTAGGATATTTTTCAGAAGTTATTCCTAAGAGGTATGCTCATACTCAAATAAAATATGGAAAAAATCAAACTTATGCAAGAATATTAGCAAATGATAAGGCTAATTTAATTTCTGAAAGTTCTCTTTTAGCTGGAAAAGCACCTAAAAATAGAAGCAAAGAATTATTACTTGGTTATGATGTAGCTAAGGAACTTTTAGGATACTCTTGGGAAGAGAAGGTTAAAGATGATTCTGAATTTCAAAAACTTATTGGAAAAAGAGTAAAGTTAGGAGGAGAAGATTTTGGTTCTGATGACAAAGGGAATCCTCTTAAAAGCAAACAAATAACTTGTAATATTGTTGGGATTTTATCAAGTGGAAGTGGTCAGAAAAATTATGAAATACAAGGTTCGCGTAAACTTGTTGAAGATATAATAAAGGGAGCACCATTAGTAGATGAAGAGTTTTTAAAAGAACAACTTACTACATATGAAGGAATAGATGTTAGGGTAGATGATAAAGAGATGTTAGAATCTTATGAGGGAACATTAAGAAATATGGGATACCAAACAAGTTCTTTTAAAGAGTTTGAAAAACAAACAAGATCTATGTTACTAGGTGTCAATATAATCCTTGGTTCCTTAGCAGGAATTTCACTTTTAGTAGCTGCTTTAGGAATAACTAATACTATGGATATGGCTATTTATGAGAGAAATAGGGAGATTGGAGTAATTAAAGTAATTGGTGGAAGTGTAAGGGACGTCATAAAAATATTTGTTGGTGAAGCTTGTGCAATTTCTATTACGGGTGGATTTATTTCAATAATACTTGGAGTATTAGCAACATTAGGAATAAATTCTGTTGCAAAATCAATTACTGAAAATATGATGGGACAACCTATAGAAAAAATATCAGTTCCGAGTTTTTCATTGATTTTAGGAATTCTTGTTTTTTGTTTAGTTATAGGTTTTATTGCAGGGATACTTCCTGCTAGAAAGGCGGCTAAAACTGATGTAATAACTGCAATAAGATAAAGAAAATAATTTTTTATAAAATAACCGCACATCTTTAATATTTTGATGTGCGGTTTATAATTTAAAGTTAACTAATTATTTAGTCAATTTTTTATTAATCAGATACTCTAACTATTTGAACCCAAGATCCTATTCCTGAATTTATTCCTGTAGATTCTCCTAAGATAGCTGGAGTTACAGAAATTGGTGAAGATATTATTTGTGATAAAACGTTTCTTGTAGAATTATTAACTAAAGCAAATACATCACCAGCATTAGCATTTACGGCAATACTTCCATTTACTACGCCTATTTCACCAGGAGCTACTCTAGGAGTTCCAGATAAAAATACTCTAGAACCATTTCTAAATAGAGATACTATAGCGCTAGATGTGGTATTATTTGTGTTATCTAAATTAAATGACCACATAAATAAATATCTTCCAGGTTCATTTATTGTAAATGTTCCGTTTGCTATATTGGCAGTTATTGCTGTAAAAGTTGAGCCATTAGGATTTTGGATATTATAAGTGAATATACCATTAGCATTAACATTTTGAGAAGTTAATGAGGAATAGCTAACTAATAAGGTATCATCAAAATCTACTCCAGGTTCACCTTGAGGACCTTGAGGACCAATAGGACCTTGAGGACCAGCAGGACCTTGATTACCTTGAGGGCCTTGTGGGCCAGTAGGACCTGTAGCACCTTGAGGACCTTGTGGGCCAGTAGGGCCTTGAGCTCCTTGAGGGCCAATAGGGCCTTGATCACCTTGAGGACCAGTAGGACCTTCAGGACCTTGAGGACCAGTAGCACCTTGAGGACCAGTAGGACCTTCAGGGCCTTGAGAACCAGCAGGACCTTGAGGACCAGTAAGCCCTTGTTCACCCTGAGGACCTATTGGACCTATTGGACCAACAGGACCTTGATCACCTTGTGGACCTTGTTCGCCTTGAGGACCCGCAGGGCCTTGAGGACCAGTAAGCCCTTGTTCACCTTGTGGACCTTGAGGGCCAATAGGCCCCGTAGGTCCAATAGGGCCCATAGGACCTATTGGACCACGCTCACCTTGACAGCCCATAGGACCTCTTGGACCTTGAGGACCCCTAGGACCTTGAGGGCCTCTTGGACCCCTTGGTCCAGGCTTACAACAATCGCAACAATTGCAATTTATCTCTAAATAGCAATCATCTTTGCAATAACAATCATCTTTACAATAACAGTCATCTTTGCAATAATAATCATCCTTACAATACTCATCATCATAACAATCATATTTATCGTAACAATTTAATCTATTGTAATAATCATAATATCTATTAGGATTATAAACTTTTCTTATCATAACAAAACTCCTTGTATACTATTAAAATCAATTTTATAATATTAGTTTATGAAATTTTTATTATGTTGTTCCAAAATATTTTATATAAAAGTTAAAAGCACTCAAAATAGAGTGCTTTTATTTATAAAATTTAATATGTTTATTCCTAAAATATCAGATAGAATTAAGGTTATATTATATAAAATAAGAAGAAAATTAAATATTTTTAGTATTTTATTTATTATCTTTTCAGTTTTTGATCCAGTTTTAATTTTGGCTATCTTGAAATTAGTTTTCCAAGGATAGAAAAGTTCGATTCCTTCTGAGGTTAAAAAATCTAGAATTAAGTGGGATATATACCCAGCTGTAAATCCTATTGAAATTATTAAGAATATTATGTTGAAGTTACTAATATTTAAAATAATATATAAGGTTAATACTATTAAAGATAGACATAGTAAACTATGAGTAAAGCCACGATGTCTACATTTACTACCTATATGTTTTGAAAGAAAAGGATACATTTGACTAATTGAAGATTTTCTTTGATCTATATCAGGAAATAGGGATCCTATATAAGAAAAATGAAAAAATAATGCTATTAATAAAATTTTATAAGCTATATCATATGGAAATAAGAATAAGCTTAAAATTGTATTTAGCATTATTAAAGAAATGCATACGCCTCCAGTTGAATGTGTTTCTTTTGTCATAAAATCTCCTTTAAAAATAATTATCATTAGTTTATATTAAAAATATTATCATAATATTCATTTCACATAAAGAAGAAAAAAATTAAAAATCCTAAAAATAGAGTGGACAGTTCTATTTTTAGGATGATAGTTATGGTGGTAATTTTATGTAAGGTTTTTTACCAAATTAAAGTAATATCATTAATAAGTAATTATTTATTTTTAATTGCAATTATTGAATATGCAATTAAAAATATTGATATTAAAGCAAACAAGGGACTTAAAATATTTGAAACAACTTCTACAGATGTAAAATAAGATACTCTTTGTTCAATATATAAAGCTATGCTATTTTTAAGTATTAAGGGAGAAAAAAGAGTTATTAACGTAATTAAAATTGCACTCATTAAAATCTTTTTTAAATGTTTCAAAAAAATCACCCCTTGCTTAATAAAAATCAATATTTACTTAAAAAATATTACAAATGTATTCTAACAATAATTTAAAGGTGATGGAATAGTTTATGCGTAACTGGTCAAAAAACATGTAAAAGTGGGCAAAGTATGTGAAATGTAATCTTTAACTTGGAAAAATTTATTATAATTAACTTGTGAGAATTTTAATTTGAATTGGAGGTTTTATTGTGAATAAATTATTAAAATGGGCCACAGAAATAGATTCTATTGCTCAAGCAGGATTAACTTACTCTAAAGATGTGTATGATATAGATAGATTTAATCAATTAAAGAGTATTGCAGCTGATATTATTAGTGAAAGTACTAATGTAGAATTACATAAAGTTAAGGAAGTTTTGTTTGAGGAAAGAGGATATTTAACTCCTAAGGTTGATGTAAGAGCTGCTATAATAAAAGAAAATAAAATTTTATTAGTAAAAGAAAAATTAGATGGCACGTGGAGTTTGCCAGGAGGATGGGCTGATATAAACTTATCAGTATCTGAAAACATAAAAAAAGAAGCATATGAGGAAGCTGGCGCAAAGGTTGAACCTAAAAGCATAATTGCAATTTTAGATAGAAATAAACATAACAAACCTTTAATGGTCCAAAGTATTTATAAAATCTTTATTCTTTGTGATCTTTTAGATATTAATTTTAATGATAATATTGAGACTGAGACATGTGGATTTTTTGAAATAAATAATCTTCCAAAGCTATCTTTGACTAGAAATACAAAAGAACAAATAGAGATATGTTTTGAAGCATATAATAACCCAAGCTTTAAGCCTAAATTTGATTAATTTTTATTATATTAAAAGCCATAATATTTGAATTTTTATTTTTGAATTGAAATATTATGGCTTTTAGATTTTACTTAAATAAGAAATAAGATATTTAGAAGCCTCGTTTTTTTGCTTCTATTCCACTTTCGTTAATTCCTGGCTCTTCTATACTTGTGTTAATATGATTTTTAGCCCATTGATTTTGAGTTTTATGGCCATTAGCTAAGTAGTTTTCTTTAGAATATTCTTTTTTGTTTTTACTTTTCATAAAATCAACTCCCTATATGTTTATATTATTAGTATGTAAAAATTTTTAAAAATTATATTGTAAATTAGAGCCATATTTGTATGATATAATTCATATTAAATATAATTTTTATTTTAGGAGATGTAAGTATGAAAGTTTGGAAAATAGAGTTACCTAAAATTCCTTTAGAATTAAATAAGGTAGATAATGTGGCAGAAGAAATTTTAAAAGAAGAAAAACTAGAGGAAGCTATAATAGAAAATGTAATTATAGAAAATTTAGAAGAAAGTTCAATAAAGTTTGATTCATGTATATTTAAAAATGTTACATTTATAAACTGCAATTTTAATAGAATAGATATGACAGATGTAAAATTTGAAAAGTGTGATTTATCTAATTGTGAATTTTTTGATGGTGGTTTTTATAGAGTAGAGTTTAAAGGCTGTAAAATCATAGGAAGTAGATTTGATGAATCCTCATTAAACAATATCTCTTTTAAAGATTGTTTAGGAAAATATATTAATTTATCTTTTAGCACTTTAAAAGAGGTGGAATTTAAAGATTGTGATTTAACAGGAGCTGTGATTCAAGAGGCTAATCTAAAAGAAGTTAATTTTCAAAATGTGAATTTTAAAGAGTCTATATTTAGAGGAACAAATATTAAGGATATTGATTTTAGAACTTGCAATATAGAAGATATAGATTTAAACATGGAAAACTTAAAAGGGGGAATTTTTACAACTTATCAAGCTTTAGAGTTAAGTAAATTTTTAGGTATTATAATAAAATAGATAGAGCTAGACAGATAAAATGTAATTATCTAATTACCTTTATCGGAGAGTATTTGCTTATATACTTATATCATTAAATCATTACTAAAAACTGATATTATAAATCTAATTTATATTGACAATACAATAAAAAAGTAATATCTTAATTTTATAATTAATTGTATAAAATTTAATGTAGCATATTTAAAGGATTAAAGGGAGCTATTATGGATAAATATAATATTTTAAAGTTAGAAAACCAACTTTGTTTTAGATTATATGCTTCTTCAAGAGAAGTTATAAAGAAATATAAACCTATTTTAGATCAATATAATTTAACTTATACACAATATTTAACAATGCTTGTTTTGTGGGAAAATGAAAAAATAACAGTTAAAGGAATTGGTGAAAAATTACATCTTGACTCTGGAACTTTAACACCTCTTATAAAAAAATTAGAAAAGATGAATCTTGTAACAAAATATAGATCAAAAGAGGATGACAGAGTTGTAATAGTTGAATTAACAGATGAGGGAAGAAATTTAAAAGATGATATGATAGATGTGCCAAGAAAGGCTTTTTGTTCTTTAGGAATAGAAAAAGAGCAAATATTAGAACTTAAGAAAAATTTAGACTCATTACTAGAAATATTAAAATAAAAAGCATGTATATAAGCATATATACATGCTTTTTTTATATTAAATAGGGATAAATTTTAAGTGTTATATAGTAAATTTTATTTTTTAGTTAAGACAAAAGCAAAAATAAATAGAATTATACATAAAGTCTTTAAGATTAATTCTTAAAGACTTTTTTTATAAAATTTTAACAAGAAAATCTTTATACAATCTTAATACTAACAAATAAAACTCTAACGCCATCTTAATACGCTTTTAAATATAATAATTTAAGAAAGGGGAGAGAAATATGGATTTAATTTTAATCATCACTGGATTAACATTTTTAATACTATTTATTTACCTTTGGTATATATTGCTTAGGGGGGAGAGAAATGAGTAATGCAATTTTACAGTATTCTTTATACTTAATAATTTTAGTTTTATTAGCGATTCCGTTAGGGAAATATATCGGAAAAGTTATGAATGAAGAAAAGGTATTTTTATCAAAATTAATATTACCTTGTGAAAATTTTATATATAAGGTTCTAGGAATCAATGAAGAGGAGATGGATTGGAAGAAATATTCATTTTCAGTTTTAGCATTTAGTGCTGTAGGATTTATATTTTTGTTTGTTTTGAATTTGTTACAAGGAGTATTACCATTGAATCCTGAAGAAATAGGTGGAAGCTCATGGGATTTGAGTTTTAATACAACAGCAAGTTTTATTACAAATACAAATTGGCAGGCCTATTCTGGTGAAAGTCAATTAAGTTATTTAACTCAGATGCTTGGATTAACAGTTCAAAACTTTTTATCAGCAGGAGTTGGTATTGCTGTTTTGTTTGCTTTAATAAGAGGATTTACAAGGGTAAACAAAAGTGGATTAGGAAACTTTTGGAGGGATTTAACAAGGATTGTTCTTTATTTATTAGTTCCTCTTTCAATAGTTCTTTCAATACTATTAGTTTCGCAGGGAACAGTACAAAATTTTAAACCTTATGAAGAGGTAGCTTTACTAGAGGAATTTGTTTTAGATGATGGAAGTAGAGTTACTAGTCAAATAGTACCTCAAGGACCAGCAGCAAGCCAGGTAGCTATAAAACAGTTAGGAACTAATGGAGGAGGTTTCTTTGGAGTAAACTCAGCTCATCCTTTAGAAAATCCAACAGCTTTTTCGAATTTATTAGAAATGTTATCTATACTTTTGATTCCAGCGGCTCTTTGTTTTACCTTTGGTAGAAATATAAAGGATAAAAGACAAGGGAGAGCTATATTTATAGCTATGTTTACTTTGCTTATTGTTGCATTATGCATAATCGGAGTAAGTGAAGCTAATGGAACACCACAATTAGCTCAAAATGGAGATGTAAACTTAGGATATATAGATCAGAGTGGTGGAAATATGGAAGGTAAAGAAAGTCGATTTGGAGTGGTTGGTTCTAGTACCTGGGCAGCTTTTACTACGGCAGCATCAAATGGGTCTGTAAATTCTATGCATGATAGTTTTACTCCAATAGGTGGAATGGTTACAATGCTTTTAATGCAGCTTGGAGAAGTTGTATTTGGAGGTGTTGGGTGTGGTCTTTATGGAATGATAGCATTTGCAATAATAACTGTGTTCATAGCAGGGCTTATGGTTGGAAGAACTCCAGAATATTTAGGTAAAAAAATAGAGCCTTATGAGATGAAAATGGCAATGCTTATATGTTTAGCAACTCCTATTTCTATACTTATAGGAAGCGCTTTAGCATCTATTAATCCAGAAATACTAGATAGTTTAACTAATTCAGGAGCCCATGGCTTTTCAGAAATTTTATATGCTTATTCTTCAGCAGGAGGAAATAATGGATCAGCTTTTGCAGGCTTAGGGGCTAATACTGTATTCATAAATGTAAGTATAGGATTAATCATGTTATTTGTTAGATTTGTACCTATGATTGCGACACTTGCCATTGCAGGTTCCTTAGTGAAAAAGAAAAAAGTTGCAACTAGTGTAGGAACATTGCCAACCCATAATGTATTATTCATAGGACTACTAATTTTTGTAGTTTTATTAGTAGGTGCTTTAAGCTTTTTCCCAGCACTTGCTTTAGGTCCTATCGCTGAGTTTTTACAGATGATTGCTTAAGGAGGAGAAAAATATGAAGGAGAAAGAAAATTCTTTATTTAATAGTAAAATGATTAAAAGAGCTATGAAAGATTCTTTTATAAAATTGAATCCAAAGATTCAATTACAGAATCCAGTAATGTTTATAGTATATATAGCTTCTATATTAACAACCGTTTTATATATTTTTTCACTATTTGGAATAAAAGATAACTCACCATCTTTTATATTATTTATTTCAATTTTGCTTTGGTTTACTGTTTTATTTGCTAATTTTGCTGAAGCTATTGCAGAAGGTAGAGGAAAAGCACAAGCTGATGCTCTACGCTCTGCTAAGAAAGATATTTTGGCTAACAGAATAGAGTCCATAGAGACAAAGGAAAAGGTTAGTAAGGTTAATTCAACAGAGCTAAGGAAAGGAGACTTAATAATAGTTAAGGCCGGTGAACAAATACCTGCTGATGGTGATGTGGTCTATGGAGCTGCATCAGTAGATGAGAGTGCAATAACAGGAGAATCAGCTCCTGTTATAAGAGAAAGTGGAGGGGATAGAAGTGCCGTAACTGGAGGAACTCAAGTTATATCAGACTATATAGTAGTTAAGGTAAGTAATAACCCTGGCGAAAGTTTTATGGATAAAATGATAGCTATGGTAGAAGGAGCTTCTAGAAAGAAAACTCCAAATGAAATAGCTCTTCAAATACTATTAGTTTCTCTTACAATAATATTTTTAGTTGTTACAGCCTCATTATATGCTTATTCAGAATTTGCTTCCAATCAGAATGGAGTTACAAATAGCACTTCAGTGACATCATTATTAGCTTTATTAGTTTGTCTTGCGCCTACAACAATAGGAGCCTTATTATCTGCAATTGGGATAGCAGGAATGAGTAGATTAAATCAAGCTAACGTTCTAGCCATGAGTGGAAGAGCTATAGAAGCTGCAGGAGATGTTGATATTTTAATGCTAGACAAAACTGGAACAATTACCTTAGGAAATAGACAAGCTAGTGAATTTTTACCTGTTGATGGGGCTAATATAGAAGAACTTGCAGATGCTGCCCAATTATCATCTTTAGCAGATGAAACTCCAGAAGGAAGAAGTATAGTTATTTTAGCAAAGGAACAGTTTGGAATTAGAGGAAGAGATTTAAGTTCTTCAAATGCTAAGTTTATTGAATTTACTGCTAAAACAAGAATGAGTGGTGTTGATTTTAATGGAGATGAAATAAGAAAAGGATCAGCAGAATCTATTAAAAAATATATAACTGAACATGGTGGGGAGTTTTCTGATGAATGTGAAAAAAAAGTTGAAGAAATTGCTAGGAAAGGAGGAACTCCCTTAGTAGTAGCTAAAAATTATAAAGTTTTAGGAATAATATATTTAAAAGATATAGTAAAAAGAGGTGTTAAAGAAAAATTTTCTGATTTAAGAAAAATGGGAATAAAGACAATAATGATAACTGGAGATAATCCACTTACTGCAGCAGCAATTGCAGCAGAGGCTGGGGTTGATGACTTTTTAGCGGAAGCAACTCCAGAAGGTAAATTAAACATGATAAAAGACTTTCAAAAGAAGGGGCATTTAGTAGCCATGACTGGAGATGGAACTAATGATGCGCCAGCCCTAGCTCAGGCAGACGTAGCTGTAGCTATGAACACAGGAACACAAGCGGCTAAAGAGGCTGGAAATATGGTAGATTTAGATTCATCGCCAACTAAATTAATAGAGATAGTAAAAATAGGGAAACAACTTCTTATGACTAGAGGTGCACTTACAACTTTTAGCATAGCTAATGATATAGCAAAATATTTTGCCATAATTCCTCCACTTTTCATAGGGTTATTTCCTGAATTATCAAGGTTAAATATAATGAAGCTTCAAAGTCCAGAAAGTGCCATATTATCTGCAGTTATATATAATGCCTTTATAATAATATTTTTAATTCCTTTAGCTCTTAAGGGAGTTAAATACAGAGAGGTTTCAGCAAATAAGTTATTATCAAGAAACTTATTTGTATATGGATTAGGAGGAATTATAGCTCCATTTATAGCTATAAAAGGTATAGATATTTTAATAACAATGTTAGGGATAGTTTAGAGAGGAAGATTAATATGAAAATTATCAGGAAGTCTATTTTAGCTGTTTTAATTTTTACAATATTATGTGGAATAATTTATCCAGTATCAACAACTGTGTTAGCACAAGTTTTCTTTAAAGAAGAGGCAAATGGAAGCATTATAGAAGTAGATGGTAAAAAATATGGAAGTGAGTTATTAGGTCAACAATTTACAGATAATAAATATTTGTGGGGAAGGATTATGAATATAAATGTAGAAATGTTTAAGGATAGCAATGGAAAACCATTAATGTATTCATCTCCATCAAACTTAAGTCCAGCAAGTGAAGAATATGAAAAGTTAGTAAAAGAGAGGGTAGAGAGAATAAGAAGTTACAATAAAGATAAGGAAGAAGAACCTATTCCTGTAGATTTGGTAACTTCATCAGGTAGTGGATTAGATCCACATATATCTGTTGCCGCAGCAAAATATCAAGTAGATAGAATTGCTAAGGAGAGAAATTTAAGTGTAGATTATGTTAATGAAATAATAGATAAATATACTACGGGAAGATTTTTGGGTATTTTTGGAGAAAAAACAGTTAATGTTTTAAAAGTTAATCTTGCTTTAGATGGTATATTAAAAGAATAGGAGGATTATAAATGAGGGAAACTCGTCCTAATCCACAGGAAATATTAAAAGAAATAAATAAGAATGAAAAAGATAGTAAAAGAGGAAAACTTAAAATTTTCTTTGGATATGCTGCTGGGGTTGGGAAAACATATGCAATGTTAGAAGCGGCACATTCAGCAATTGCTATGGGACTAGATGTTGTAGTTGGATATATTGAGCCTCATACAAGACCAGAAACCCTAGCACTTTTAGAAGGATTAGAATTATTACCTAATTTAGAAGTAGCATATAGAGGATTGGTATTAAGGGAATTTAATTTAGATTTAGCTTTAAGTAGAAAACCAGATTTAATCATTGTGGACGAGTTAGCTCATACCAATGTTAAGGGACTTAGACATGAAAAGAGATATAGTGATATAGAGGAATTATTAGATGCTGGCATAGATGTTTATACCACTCTTAATGTTCAACATATAGAGAGTTTAAATGATGTAGTGGCATCTATAACTAATATAGTTGTTAAAGAGAGAATACCTGATAGAATATTTAAAAATGCTTTTCAAATTGAATTAATAGATGTAGATCCATCTGTCTTAATTGAAAGATTAAATAGTGGAAAAATATATGTTAAAAATCAAGCAAAAAAGGCATTAAAAAACTTTTTTATAAGAGAAAACTTAGTTGCTTTAAGAGAGTTAGCCTTAAGAGAGACTGCTAATAGTGTAAATAAAGAGGTTATGATAAATAAAAATGAAAATTTTTATCATACTAATGAGCATATATTGGTATGTTTAAGTTCTTCTCCTTCAAATAGTAAAGTAATTAGAACAGCAGCAAGAATGGCAGAAGCCTTTCATGGAAAGTTTACTGCTTTATTTGTTGAAACAACTTCATCAAGAGAATTAAAAGAAGGAAATATTGAAAGGTTAAGAGAACATGTTAAATTAGCAAAAGATTTAGGGGCTAAAATAGAAACAGTTTATGGCGATGATGTTGCATATCAAGTTTCAGAGTTTTCTAAGATTAGTTCAATTTCAAAAGTTATAATAGGAAGAACAAAGAAGAAAAGACATCTATGGTCAAGATTTGGTATTGTAGACAGATTAATAGAATTAGCTCCAGAGCTAGATGTTTATATAATACCAGATGAAGAAGAAAATGTAGAAGATATAAATAAAATTTGCTTAAATAAAGAAAAAATAACAATTAAAGATTCTTTAAAAACTTTTGGGATTTTAATTATTACAATTATTATAAGCTTATTCTTTGAAAATTTAGGTTTTAGTGAAGCTAATATAATAATAGTATTTATTTTAGGTGTTTTAATTATAGCAAAGGAGACTTATGGAAGAATATATGGAGTTATATCTTCCTTATTTAGTGTTTTACTTTTCAACTTTTTCTTCACAGAACCTAAGTTTACTTTTAATGCTTATGATTCAAGTTATATATTTACATTTTTCATAATGCTTGTATCAGCTTTAATAACTAGTACTCTTACAAATAAAGTTAAAGTACAGGCCAATAAATCAGCAATAACAGCATATAGAACAAATATTTTATTAGAATCTAGTAGTGAGCTTGGAAGATGTTCAGATTTAGAAGAAATTATTTTAAAGTCTCAAGAGCAAGTTAGTAGATTAGTAAAAAAACCTGTAGTAGTTTATAAGGTGAAAAATAGTCAAATTGAAAATATATATAATTATAAATTCAAAGATGGAAGTGAATTAAGTAATAAATATATTAATTTAGACGAACAGGGAGTAGTACTTTGGGTTATCAACAATAGAAAATATGCTGGAAAGGGTACAGAAACATTACCTGGAGCTAAAGCTATGTATATTCCTGTATTAGGACAAGAGGATATAGGCATAGTAATAGGGATAATTTTAGAAGAAGGAGAGGAATTAGAGGAAGGGGAAAAATCCTTACTAATTGCAATGATAAATCAAGTATCTTTTGTCATAGATAATTATATTTTAGAAGAAGCAAAGAAGCAGGCTTTAATGCAAGCTGAGAATGAAAAATTTAAAGCAAATTTATTAAGGGCTGTTTCTCATGATTTAAGAACACCCTTGACAAGTATATCTGGAAGTGCAAGTTTGCTTTTAAATAATAATTTTGACGAAGAAACTAAAAGAAAGTTAACATTAGATATATATGATGATTCAATTTGGTTAATAAACTTAGTTGAAAATTTACTTTCTGTTTCAAGAATAGATAATGGAAATATAAATTTAAATAGAGAAGCTCAATTAGTAGAAGAAATTATTTTAGAGGCTTTGCAACATGTTAATAGAAATGCCTGTGACTATAATATAGAAATTGATTTGAAAGATGAATTGTTAATGGTTAATGCTGATGTAAGACTTATAATACAAGTAATAATAAATATTGTTGATAATGCAATAAAGTATACAGAAAAAGGATCAAATATAAAAATAAGTGCCTTTTCAAAAGGAGATAATGTAATAATTGAGATAGCAGATAATGGTGTAGGAATTAGCAAAGAAGACAAGGAGCATATATTTGATATGTTTTTTACATCTAAGAAAAATATTAGTGATAGTAGGAGAGGATTAGGATTAGGATTAGCTTTGTGTAAATCAATTATAAATGTACATGAAGGAGAAATATATGTTAGAGATAATAAACCTAGGGGAACTATAATTGGCTTTAGTTTGCAGAGAGTTGAGGTGAATAAGAATGAAACCAGCAATTTTAGTTATTGAAGATGAAAAAGCCATAAGAAATTTTGTAACAGCTACATTAGAAATAAATTCATATCAGTGTCATACGGCTGCTAATGGTTCACAAGGAATGATTTTAGCAATATCAAAAAGACCAGATATTATAATACTAGATTTGGGACTACCTGATATGGATGGCATAGAAATAATTAAAAAAGTAAGAGAATGGTCAAATTGTCCAATAATTGTAGTTAGTGCAAGAAGTGAAGATAGAGATAAAATTGAAGCCTTAGACTTAGGGGCTGATGATTATTTGACTAAACCATTTAGTGTAGATGAGTTAATGGCTAGAATAAGAGTTGCTATAAGAAAAATGAACTATGATAGAAATAATACACAGGAAATACAAGAGTTTGTAAATGGAGACTTAAAAATTGATTATACTTCAGGATGTGTATTTTTAAATAAAGAAGAGATACATTTGACTCCAATTGAATATAAATTACTATGTTTACTTTCTAAAAATGTTGGAAGAGTTCTTACTCACAATTATATATTAAAAGAAATTTGGTCTAGCACTTGTGAAAGTGATATTCCTTCATTACGAGTTTTTATGGCAACTTTAAGAAAAAAATTAAGCAAAAAGGCTATGGATACAAATTATATACAAACCCATATAGGGGTTGGATATAGACTACTTAGAATTCAAGATAAGGATAGTGAACTTTAATATGAGTATTATAATTTCAAAGTGTTTAATAGATGATTTAATAGAACAAATTGAGTTTATAATGAAAAAGGTAGAGGGGTTAAAAGAGAGTACCTATATAAAAGAATCTCTAAAGAAAGCAAGAAAGTATATTTGCTCTAGAGAATATGATAAGGCTGAATTATTATTAAAAAATGCTTTAATAATTAATAGTAGTTCAGCAGAAATAGAAAACTTACTTGGAGTAATTGAAGAAAAAAGAGGAAATGTTTTGTTAGCACAAAGATATTATAGGGCAGCATTAGCCTTTGAACCTTGTTATTTACCTGCTGATAACAATTTAAAGAGAACTGTTTTTTATAATAGTGGTATATCAAAATTTGATTTGGGATAAATGAGTTAAGAGAGATCTCCTATATATTAAATTAGTTATTTAATATATAGGAGATTAATTATTGGAAGTTTGTTAATAAAACTAATTTTAAGTATTATAATAATTTTTATATAGCATATTTATTGATAGATTAAAAAATGAAAATGTTTAAAAATAGTATAGAGATAGTTGTTTTATTTTTAACAAAATACTTTTGGTATGATAAAATTAATCTGAAATTTTTAAACAAAGGATGTCGTAATATGAAATATAAAAGATATTTTATATCACTTTTACTTATTTTAGCTATGGTAAGTATTGCAGAAATTACAGGGGAAAGAGAGATAATATTTCCAGAGGTGGCCGCTTTAGTTGTGGGATCTTGGGTTTTAGAAAAGCAACCTTGGAAGGTTAGCAAATTAGGATTAGTAGGTCTTATGACACTATGCTCTATAGTAGGGGTACTTATTGTAAGATATGTTAACTTAGGGTTAACTATGGAAGTTTTAATAGGATTAGTTTTTACTGGGCTTATATTAAAGCTATCAAAAACAACTCTTGTACCAATTATTTCAGCTTGTATTTTACCTATTGTACTTAGAACTGAGACTTGGGTTTATCCAATATCAGTATTTATACTTACTATACTTATAGTTTCAATTAAGTATTTTATAGAAGATTATGGAGCAAGTGAAGCGGTAAGAGAAGAATTTAAAGAAGAAATTGTTAAACTTGAAAGAAATACTTCACTTAGAAAAAAAGAATTTATTAGATTATTGAAGATATTTATTACTGTGGGTATTTTAACATATTTTTCTGTTAAATTTAATATTACTTTATTAATAGCACCACCTTTAATAGTTGCTTTTATAGAACTTACAAATGAACATTGTAAGTTTAGACAGCGTTCAAAAAGTTTATTATTCTTGTTTATTGTTGTAGCTATTTTAGGATTTATATTTAGAATTGGATTTAACGAATATTTAGGAATGCCTTTATGGCTTTGTACTATTTTTCTATTAATTAGTTTATTTATATGTCTTGAAATATTTAATATGTACTTTCCACCAGTTGCAGCAATTGCTGTTTTGCCAATGCTATTAACTAGTAAACAAGTAATGTTTTATCCATTTCAAATTGCTATAGGATGCTTTATATTTATAACTATTGCTATGATTTTTTTTAGAGAAGAAAAATGTATTGTTGACACTTTTAAGAATTAAAATAAATTTATTAAAAAAATAATTGGTCATAGAAATTTATGACCAATTATTTTTTTTAGGAATTTTTATTATTATAGTTAACTTTGAATTATAGTCCTTCTAGCTTATTTAGAATCATCATCATGAACTTCTATATCTATTACTCCTATTGTTTCACTTGTAACTTCTTCTTCAGCTTTTTCTATTTTTTCAAGTTCTGTATCAATTTTATTATCAATATTTGAAATTTGTTTTTTTAGTACATTGTTTTCATATCTTCTATATATTAACCATGCTAAGAATCCAAATATAATAGGACCAGAAATTTGGAAGATTACAGCAACATAATCTTTATTTTCTGAAGTAAGAGGTTGTATTATTGTAAATATATTAGCAAAACCAACTGTTAATGTTACTATGATAGACCAAACTAAAGCACTCTTATAATTTTTATATACTTCAAAAGGTTTTACAATTTCTTTTTTCTTTTTGAAGAATGAAAAAGCAAAGGATAAAAACATATAAGGTAATGTCATGGCTACATTCCCCATAAGTATTAAATAGTTAAAGAATTTAGATGAATCTTCGCCACCCATTGAGCAACATAAAACAAATATAATTACTGTTATACATTGAATCCACATAGCTGTAGCTGGCATATTTTCTTTGTTTAATCTTGTCCATTTTTCAGGCCAAATATCTTTAGGAGTACCTTCTATTAATTGTTTTAAAGGAGAGTAACTTAAAGCGAAGAATGCACCTATAAGTGCTAAAAACATTGAAAGTCCTATAAATCTAGCAAAGAAGTTACCTAACATTGTACAAGCATTAGCACTTAAGCCAATTGCTTCTCCTATGTAATAACCAAGATAATTTACTACAATATATGCTATATTTGCCATATTTACATCAGGACCAGTTAAGTCTCTATTCCAATTAACAAAGAAACCAATACATAAAATTCCTATTGCATAACCAATAACAATTACAAAGGCAGAAATTTTTATTCCTTTAGGGAAATTCTTTTTAGGATTTTCAGTTTGGTCAACTAATCCACCAACTACTTCTATTCCACCATAAGCAAATATTGCAAATACAACGAAGCCAAGTACGCCTAAAGGGGATTGATATGCAGGGTTTGGAGAATGTATGAACTGTTCAATATTAAAACCTTGAGCTGATTCAAAACCATTGCTTGCTAGTACGAAAAAACCACCAAGAATTAAAACTACATTAGCTAAGGCAACAACTGTTCCTCCTATGGATGTAATTTTTGAAATTTTATTTAATCCTTTAGAAGAAATAAATGTTATTGTTATTAGTAATATTATGGCTAGTACAGCCATTGCACGAGGACCTGTTAAACCTAATATATTCCAAGTAGAAGTTGTATCTTTACCAAAAAACACATTAGATAAAGGAATCCATATAGATGATGATACAGATACCATCCATATTAGATTTGAAGAAAACCACATAAAAGTTACTATAAAAGCAAACTTAGGGTTTACTGATTTAGCCATCCAGGAATATATCCCTCCCTTTTCTTTTCTAAAAGCTGCCCCATATTCAGCCATCATAAAAGCATAAGGAATAAAGAATAAAATAGCTGACATTATATACCATATGATTCCACTGTAACCCATTAAATAAAAGGTTCTTGGCATATTAGTAAAGCCATAAACTGATGTAAAGATCATAAGTATTAAGGCTGTTAGGGTTAATTTGCTTTTTTCTTTTGATTCCATATAAAATCACCTCTCATATATACTTTTAAAACCCTATTTTTCTTAAGTATACAAATAATAACAATTAAATTAAAGTAAAGTATGTTAATAAATTAATTATCTGTTAATAAAAACAAGATAAAAGTATATATAAAAGAATTTATTTTTATAAAATGAGTAAATTTTCAATAAATTTTATAGAAAAATCATAAATTTACCATAATTTATAAAAATAATTGATATAGATAGTTTGATTAATTATATTTTTCTTTGGTAAATTATTAGAATATAATGATATATTTCTTAAGTATGGATGGAAGTTATATTAAATGAAATAAAGAATAGTTTCTAGAATAATTAGAGCAAATGGACAACTTAAGATTGTAATCATATAATTTAAATATATAAAGTTTTTGGGTGATTTAATGTCATTAAAAAATCAAAGATATTTATGGATTTTAGGAATAGTATATTTTTTTATAGTAACTATAGTTTTCCTTATAGAAGGTTCATATTTGGTGTGGCTTAGCATAATAACTTCTTTTTTGTTAGGTATTACTGTTTTTAAAGTAAAGAAAAATTTAAAAGATACATAGGTATTTTTTAGATTGAACTATATTATTAGAAAATATAATTTCATAAATAGTTAATATATGCTAGGAATAAAGAAAAAAGAAGTACACAGACTATTTTTGAGGTGATATTAATGAGTAAAAAAAATAACAACAAAAAACATATAAATCATAATCCTCAAAGTGAAAGTGTAAAAGCTGTTTTTGGAGAACCAAAAGCAAAGGGAGATGAATTCACTCCAAAAACTTTTAAGTAATTTAAGGATTTTCAAAAACATAATAGCAATTCAAACTAATATAAGGAAAGGTAATTTACAACAATTTACCTTTCCTTATATTAATTTGAATTAGAAGAATCAGAAGGGGAGTCCTCTAAATAAGTATATGTATTTCTTCCTTTATTTTTAGATATATAAAGTGCTTTATCACAAAATTTAAGTGAATTCTTTAAATCTTTCTTAGAATATGTAGTACATATTCCAATACTAAAAGTTACATGCTTTGAAACCTTTGAATATTCATGTTTTAGGTTAAGATTATCTAAATTTTCTTTGATTCTTTCAGCATAATTAATAGAAGAATATTTTGAAGCACCTTTTAGTAAAACACAAAATTCTTCGCCACCATAACGTGCAACTATATCTTCTTTACGAGAATTTTTTTTGAGTACTGATGCTATATTTTTTAATACAAAATCACCTGCTTGATGACCATAATTGTCATTATAAAGTTTAAAATAATCCACATCAATCATTAAAAATGAAATAGGTAAATCTCTTTCTTTTAAATTATTAATATAAGAATCCAAAAAACGTCTATTGTAAATATTACAAAGTCCATCTTTTAAGGAGTCTAGCTTTGAGTCCCTAGCTTTTTTAAAATAGAAAATAATCAATAGAATAGACAGTAAGAATAATAATATCAATATAACAATAGTATCTTTTAAAAATGGTAATTCATGATTATTTATAATTTTATTATCTATGTAATATTTAAAGTCACAGTCATTTATATTTTTTATTGAAGTTTGTTTTTCGTAATATTTATTTATTAAAATATCTGCATTCTTATTATCATTTAATTTTTTATAAATTGAGATTCTTTCACTAATAGAAAATAATGAAATATAAGTAGCACCTTCATTATCAGCTAATTCTTCTAGCTTTGAAAAATAATCTAATGCTAAAGTGAACTCCCCAATATTTTCATAGTACATACCATAAGAACGTGTTTTAATCATTTCCAATTCAGAATATATATCATCATTACCATTAGCCTTATAGTCTAAACTTTCTATTTCGGAAATATAGTTTGGTATTAAATCAATATTATGTTCTGAAATTGCTGTTATTATTAAATATGAATTTAAAAGTATTTTTAAATCTTCTGAACCATTTTCAGTAAGATTATTAGCAATAGTAGATGCTTTTTTTATTGTAGCATTAAAATCAGTCATATCATTTACAGAAAAATAAGTTTCAGCTAAATTTAATAGAGCGTATTCTTTAAGGGAAGAATTTTCATTTTTTATTATTAAAGGTGAATTTAGTATCTTGTCTAATATGTTAGTTGCAGTAACAGAAGCTCCCATATATCTATAAGCTGATGACATGTTTAATTTAATAATTATTTTTGACTCTTTATCTGCGTATTTAAAAGCTTCTTCATAATAAGATAAAGCATTTAAAAATTTTTCTTGTTGAAGATTTATTACAGCTAAATAATTGTAAATCTCAAACTTTGATTTATTTGGTAAACTGTTAAACATCTCTTTGTTATCTATAATTGAAAAAAGTTGATTTTGAGAATCTGTAAAGTTTCTTTTTTTCATTTCTAAATTTGATTTATATAAAATAATATTAGTTTCTTCTATATATTTTTTTGTTTTTTTATCTGATTTTAATTTATAACAAGTAATTATGATCGAAATAATAATTGTTAAAAAAATTAATGAAATTAAAAGATATTTCTTTTTTTTCTTTTTCATAAATCCCCCTAAAATTGATAAGATCTAGAAATTGTATTATTTAATTGACATACAATTAAAAAGTATACCATAAATTTTGAATAAATGTATATAAAATGAAGAATATATTAATCAGTAAATCTGTTATAGATTTAATTTTAATAAATATATAATAAACAGTTAATCTTAAAGTTACTAATGTAAATTTAATAAATGGTTAACTTTTTTGTGTTTTGATAATGTTTTTTTGATGATTTATATAAAAAATTAAGTTTAATAATGAAATTAAAGGAAAAATTTAGAATTTAAATTATGGTATATTTTAAATGAAATTAATGGATACTAAAGATGAAAATGTTTTTATCTTAGAATAATGAAGAATTAACCTAATTGACTTAGTATATTTAGGTTTATATAATCAAATACGTCATTGAGAAAAATATATAGGTAAGGTGATAAAATGTCGAAAAAAGTAAAAGCTGTATTTACTATATTATTAGCATTATTAGTAGTTGGAGGATTAAGTAAAATATTCTTAAGTAAACATAGCAGTGAATATGCTTATAATATAGGTGATACAGTAAAAATTAAGGATCAAAGTTTAGTAGTAAATAGTGTTAAAACAAGTATGGGTGAAGGAAATGATAAACCAAAAGAGGGAAATGAGTTTCTTATTTTAAATTTAACTCTTAAAAATAATGGAGATTCAGAATTAAATTATAATCCATATAGTTTCCAAATTGAAAATGCCAAAGGCGAAATAAAAGATAGAACATTTACGGCTATTGATGGTAAGGAAGCTTTAGATAAGGGAACACTAGCACCAGGAGAAGAGGTTACAGGAACTATAGTAGTTCAAGAACCTATAGGAGCTAAGGATTTAAAGTTAAATTATGTTCCAAATATATTTAAAAAAGATGTAGCAACAGTTAAACTATAATATTCGACATTTATATACAGCAAAATTTATACTAATAGATTATATTTAAAATACAACAAAATATTTAGCATTTAAAAAGGTAATATTTATTAATATATTACCTTTTTATTTACATTTTTTTTAAAAATTATGTTGACTAAGTGCAGAGTTTAAAATATAATAAAGTTAATTCATATAAGAATACTAAGAATTAACTTTCATAATATGAAAAGCTGTGATTAGAAAAGTAGAATTAATTTCTTTATTCAGAGAGAGTCTTCTAGGCTGAAAAAGACTTTAAAGAATTTTTTCATGAGTGCATCTATGAGCTTGTTTCCAGAAATAATCTTAGGTTAGAGTAGGGGAATGCGGGTATGCCCGTTATAGCAGAGTGGTATATTTGTACCTAAAGAGATTTTGTAGTTTAATTTAGCTTACTACTTAAAATCAGAGTGGAACCGTGGAATTTTACTTCTGCCTCTGTATAGGGGGTAGAAGTTTTTTTATTTATAAATAATTCTTTACATGAAAGTATTAAATAAAAAGGGGGGATAAATTGTGAAGAAATTATTTAATAATCTTATTTTCAAATTAATTTTAGGTGTTATATTAGGAATAATAATAGGCACATACTCTTCAGAGGGGCTTATGTCAACAATTGTGACAATTAAGTATGTATTGGGACAAATTATATTTTTCTCTGTTCCACTTATTATTTTAGGATTTATAGCTCCATCTATTGCTAAATTAAAAGATAACGCAAGCAAACTATTAGGATATGCTGTTTTAATAGCTTATTTATCTTCAGTTTTTGCTGCTATTCTTTCAATGATTGCAGGATATGCATTAATACCTAAATTATCTATAGTATCTAATATAGCATCATTAAAGGAATTACCAGAACTTATATTTAAATTAGATATACCACCAGTTATGAGTGTAATGAGTGCGTTAGCTTTAGCATTACTTTTAGGGTTAGCTGTTGGATGGACAAAGGCTGATTTAGTAGAAAAGCTTTTAGATCAATTTCAAGCTATAGTACTTAGTATTGTAAATAAAATAATAATACCAATATTACCATTTTTCATAGCAACTAACTTTGCAGCTTTAGCTTATGAAGGAGGATTAAGTAATCAACTTCCTGTATTCTTTAAAGTTATATTAATTGTATTATTTGGTCATTTTATATGGTTAACAATTTTATATTTAATAGGTGGAGCAATATCAAAAGAAAATCCATGGGAAGTTGTAAAATACTATGGACCAGCGTATCTTACTGCTGTTGGTACAATGTCAAGTGCAGCAACATTACCAGTAGCTTTAGAGTCTGCAAAGAAATCAAAGGCTTTAAGAGAAGATATAGTGGATTTTGCAATACCATTATGTTCAAACATACATTTATGTGGTTCAGTTCTTACAGAAGTATTTTTTGTAATGACAGTATCTCAAATTTTATATGGTAAAATTCCTAGTTTACCAACTATGATATTATTTATAGTATTATTAGGAGTATTTGCAATAGGGGCACCAGGAGTCCCTGGGGGGACAGTAATGGCATCATTAGGTTTAATAATTAGTGTATTAGCCTTTGATGAGGCTGGGACAGCTCTTATGTTAACAATATTTGCTCTTCAAGATAGTTTTGGAACAGCATGTAATGTAACTGGTGATGGAGCAATAGCTCTTATGCTGACAGGTATAGCAAAGAAAAAGAACTTATAATACAAAAAGGTGTACTTTTATAGTACGCCTTTTTATTTTTAATTAAATAATAGGGATTATACATGAAATTAAGGGGATAAAAATAATCACTTTAAATCAATAGATATATAATTTGTGTAATTTTAAAAACTAATAAATAATGTGTTTAAATTCACAAAAATACAAGATTTGACTAAAATAAATAGTAAGAGAATTTATAAATAAGTGTATATTTTTATAATTATTTATAGAATTTAACTTTAAAACATGAAGATTAATATGAATTTGTTTATACTAGTTTTATATTTATGAAAGGAGGTAATTATCACCTTTAAATAGGTTGATAAGTATTTATGCGAAGCAGAGTTAATAAAATAAATAATCGTACAGTTGCTGCTTTAGGAATAAAAAGTTTAGATGAAAATTTAGAGAAAAGTATAGTTAATATAATAAATTGTAATCCAGAATATATTATTTTAGGGTGTAGTGAAATTCCTTTTACAGAAAGAATTTTGAAAGCTTTAAACAATGCTAATTGTCCTAAGATTTTAATACTTCCCTTTAACTATAGGTTTAGAAATCAAAGAGAGATAGTTAATGAAATTAAATTTATGAAAAATTTCTCTGAAAATAATATAGCAATTATATTAAATTCAGTAAATGATTCTAATTTTATCTTAACTGATAAAATTTGTTATGTATCTTCAGGAAGTTTAAATAATAATGGTATAGCAAACAATGTAAATTCCTATGAAATAATGAATGACAAAGATTGTAATTATAAATTATGGGAATCAGAAATCTTTGATTTTATAAATAAAGAAATAATAAATTACAGGAGTAATGATCAAAGGGAGCAAATAGAATACATTTTAAAGGAACTTAAAAAAAGGTTGTTTATCAATATTTCTAATAATTCCAATATATTAAATGAGGAGTATATATACATTCTTCTAGATATATTAAATAGCATAGATAGATTTATTATGATAGGAACTGATGTTTATCAATATTTTGATAGGGATTTTTTAGACATAATAAAGAGTAATAAAAAAATATTAGCTAAAATAAATTCCATAAGAAATGAATTATTTAGAATACTTTTAAATATCAATGAAGGAAAGAATGATATTAATAACAAGATTTTTAATTGCTTAAAAAATGAATTTTTAGTTCTTTTAGAAGAATTAGAGGAGTTAATAAATTTAAGAGAAAATAAATATCATAATTCTATTATGTCATGGAGAAAGGATGAAAGTATAAGCTCATTTTTATCAGCTAATAATACAATTAATAATTCTTTGATTAGGAATTTCTATGAAAGAATTATTTTAAATTATGAAAGATAAGGAGTAGTGATAAAAATGAATAATAATGCAAAGAATAAATTTGTGCTAGGAAATTATACCAAGGGAGCAGTTAAGAGTTTTGAAAAGAATATAGTTAGTCAAAGAGATTATTTAGAAAAGATAAAGAAAAATAAATAAAGTGTTTACTCTAATAAACAATAATAATTAATTTATTATTGTTTATTTTTTTATAAGTATATTTTTAGCTTATAATATAAATATAAAACTTAATTATAGTATTATTCTAGAATTTACTATAAAAATAGTATAAGTTTTTGACAAGAGGTGATAAAACATGTGGAAGAAACAAATTATGTATCTTAAAATGTTTTTGATAGTGGTAATTTCTATACTAATATTTGTTTTATTATTTGGAAAAGAAAATCTTTTTATTGGATTAGCGGCTGTTATTACAGTTACTACAATGTTTGGAGAGGATTATACAATAAATCCAATACATCATATATTATACTTTATTGGAGTTGAACTTTTTGTAGGTTTAGGAGCATATTTTGCAGGATTAAATCCTATTTTAGGGGCTATAATGACTTTAATTGTATCATTCTTTATATACTTTTCTTTTACTTATGATACAAAGCCTACTAAAGCCTTAGGATTTATACAGTTATATTTATTTTTATTATATGAACCAGTTACAACGAGCGAATTACCAAAAAGAGTATTTGCTTTAATTTTTGGTGGTATAGTCATAATGACACTTTACTATACTTTAGCTAGATACAATTTTAATAATATATTTAACAAATCAATAAAAGGGTGTATTAATTCATTAATTGAAAACTTAAATGAATTGATAAATACTGGTTGTATAGAAAAAGATAATAGTGAAAAGGTAGCTTTAATGATTAAAGAACTTGAGATAAAGGTTCATGAAAGATTGGAATTAGATAAAAATCAAGTTTATTCTATATATTCAAAAGATTTAATAGTAGTTTTTCTGAAGAGAGTATCAAGTCTTTCATCTGAAGCTATGAAGAGAGCGGTTAATAAGGAACTTATTAAAAAGACAATTGAATTACTTAAAAATGTGCAAGACTTTACAGAGGATGGAAATAAGGAAAAGTTAAAAAATATACTAAATGAATATTATAATTATTTAGATTCTTTTAAGTTAAGAGATGATTTAGATAGGTATAGCTATTACAATGCTAAATTAAGTGTAAAGGAGTTTTTACAAGGACTTAATGTGAAAGAAAATCAGATTGAAAGCTATTCAAATTATATTGCAAATTTTTTAAAAGCTTTAAAATCTAATTCAAATAATTTTAGAAAAAGCCTAAACATAAGATCCCTAAGATTTAATTTGGCAGTAAAAGCAGCCATAACATTGGCTTTTTCAGTATTTATAGTAAATTACTTTGAAATTTTTCAAGGTAAGTGGGCATTATTCACTATTTCCTTATTATTAATTCCCTATGCGGAACAAAGTAATAAGAAGGCAAAGGCAAGGGTTTTAGGAACTATAGTAGGAGCAATTTTATTTAATGTAATTTTTTATTTTATTCAGTCAAATGTAATACTGATATTTGCTTTTATAGTTGTTTGTATATACTTAAGTATGTCTGTTGTTTCTTATAAAATTAGATGTATATTTATAACATTAAATGCATTATTAATGGCTGGGGTAATGGATCCATCACATACTCCTTATTATGTACTAAGTGAATATAGGGTATTTTTTATCTTAATAGCATCTATAATTGTTGCTATAGTTATGAACTATATTTTTCCTTATAAAATGAAGGATGAAACTAATAAAGCAATAAAATTATATGTTTATTTAAATGAGAGAATACTAGATGGTTTAATAGAAGAAAATTCAGATAAGGAAAAATTAGTATTATCTTTTTTTGAAAGTTATAGAATATGGAAGAAGATAAATTATAACAATAAAGAGATGAAATCAGAGCAAATTCAAGAGTTATTGATATTGCAAAATGATTTTGTATCAGATGTAAACTTCTTAATAAAAAGCCCTATGATACATAATAATAAAAGCTTATTTAAAAAGATCTTTGAAGACTTTAAAAATTATACTAAGAAAAAAGACTTTGAAGATTTAGCAATAGAAGATTTAGAGAAGGCAAAAACAGAAGAAGAGAGATTAATACTTGTATTGCTTTATAAACTTTTCTATGTGGTAAAAGAGATGAGAAAGTTAAGTGATTTAATATGTAGAGAATAAAAAAGAGAGTTTATTTAAACTCTCTTTTTTATTCTTCTGGCAAAGTTAAATCGCAGGTTGAAAGCATATTAATGGTTTCATTTACATCATGCTTAACTCCGGCAAGGATTACTAAGTCATTTTCCTCTAGAGTTGTATTAGCATTAGGCATAAACTCATGGTCATCTCTTACCATTGAGAAAATCCTACATCCTGTAGGTAACTTACAATCCTTTAAGGCTTTACCTATATACCATTGGCTACTAACAAGTACTTCACGTATTATTATTTTTTCATCTTCCTCTACAGTATCATTAGTATCACCATGAAGTGCAATTAATTTTTCAAATAGTATTGGGAAGAAGATACAAGTTATTACTGTGGTAACTACGAAAGCAGAGTAGTCTGCAGCAGTTATGTATCCTAAATTCAATGCCATTTGAGAACCAACTATAACTAAACTAAGCTGAGCTGTTAATAACATAGATGCTGCTAAGGAATTTCTTGTTCCATATTTCTTTTTTAGTAAAAGTGATGGAATGAATTTTACTAAGAAGAAAATTAGTATAAACAAAGGTATTTTAGCAATTGATTGAGGATTTTCCACAACTGCCTTTAAATCAACATTAACTCCTACCATTATGAAGAATATAGGAATTAAAAAACCATACCCAACCACATCTAATTGATGAGAAATTTCTTCTTTGGCTTTCCCAACTATTAATGAAAATACCATACCAGCTAAGAATGAGCCTAGAATTATCTCAGAGTCTACTTTTTCAGCAACAGCAACAAGTACCAAAACAAGAACAAAGGCACCTCTTACGCTAAGGTGAAGGTTTTTAAAGGCAATAGTAGAAAAATCATGAACTTTAAATATAATCTTTGATAAGAAATATACTACTATAGCCACTGCAAATATTATTAAGAAAGTAAAACTCTTTAAGGTAATACCATTTACTGCAACAGAGGCCACAAAAGTAACACCTATTAAACTTACTAATTGAGTTATTATTCCAAAAACAAGTAAAGTTTGACCATAACTACTATTTATTATGTGTTTTGTTTTTAAAATAGGTACAAGTAATCCTGGGGCAGCGGCAGTAAATAGTAGTGCAAAGAATATATATCCTTCTGAAATTCCTGCAAATTTTAATGTAAATGATAAAATTATAGCTGTTATTATAGATACAATAAACATCTTTATACTAGTGAATAACTTAGAATCTTTTAAAAGTTCTCCTTCTTTAGGTTTAAGCTCATCAAAATCTATAGCAAGACCGCTTAAAAACATTAAATAAGCTAATCCTAAGTTTGATAAAAATAAAATCCAAATATCTGGTTTAATTATGTTCAAAAAGCTTTTACCCAATAATATACCTATAAATATTTCCCCTACTTGATAAGGGATGTTCACTCTTTTTAGCCTTGAAACTAAAAATGGAGTAAAAAAGGCTACTACAGATAAGATTAACAATGAATCATAATTTATAGTTTCATTCATAAATAAATCCTCTCTTTTCTTTAGTATTTTATATTAAATTTAAATAACTAAGTTCATATATAAGGATTTTTTCTCTTGAGTCATATTCATACTTATTAGGAATCTTTATTTCCTTCTTTAAAGAAAATGGAGTGTAGTTTTCTAAATAGTATATGTAATCATCAGAGGGATAATAAAGTATAATATCTACTGGTCTCTCATGATTAGATACAGAATCAAGAATATTTCCAACAACTTTTATAAATATTTGTTCTGAAAAGGGATTAAAAAAGTAAAATTTATTATCCTTTGAATCTATAGGATACCTTTCAGCAAAACAATTTATAAAATTTAATTTATCTTCCTTAACTTTATTTTGTGATAAATAAGATTTTTTATTTCCTAAGCATTCATTAAAAAAAAAGTTATTCATCTCTATTCCTGTAACTTTAATATTTAAAAAGTAATTTAAATAGAAATTAAGTCTTCCTTTACCACAGCCAAAATCGATTAAGGAATCTTCTTCAGAAAATTCATATTGAGAACACATAGCTTCTAATACATCATAAGATGTAGGTTCATATCTATTGTAATGTAGAGATTCATTAAATATTTTTTGTTCTCCAGAAGTTTTTATGTTTAGTAATTTTTCAAAATATTGTTCTTTCATTTTCTCCTCTTTCATAAAAATTTAGTATTTAAATTTACAATTATCAGTATAGTATTTTACCTTAAATAGGGCAAGTTAAAATTTAGGGTGAGGAATTCTTAGTTAATTGAAAATACTTTATGTAAATTAAACTAAAGGAGAGATAATAGATTTATAGAATGGAAATCTAATGTTGGTCAAATTTTTATAATTAGATACAATAGTAAATGAATGGTTAAATGCATAGGAGGAATTTTAATGAGAAGCAATTATCATACACATACATATAGATGTAATCATGCTACAGGAACTATTGAAGATTATGTTAAAGAAGCTATAAAAGCCAATATAGATGAAGTAGGAATTTCTGATCATTTACCACATCCAGGTAAAAATATAGATAATTATCACAGAATGGCTTATGAAGATTTAGAGGATTACTTTGGAAAGATAGAAGAAGCTATAGAAAAGTATGGAGATAAAATATCTATAAAAAGATCCATAGAATGCGAGTATTTCCCAGACTTTGGATGGCTTTATGAAGAGTTAAAGAATAAATATAAGGCAGATTATTTAGCTTTAGGAGTACATTTTTTCCCTTATAAAGGAGAATGGGTTTATATTGGAAGAATAGAGTTAACACCAGAAATCTTAATGATCTATGCTGATTTTGTAGTAGAAGCAATTAAGAGTGGATATTTTTCATATTTAGCTCATCCAGATTTATTTGGAATGACATATAGAAATTGGGATAAACATGCAGAAGAGGCCTCAAAAAGAATTTTAAAAGCTGCAGAAGAAATGGATATGCCTATAGAAATAAATATAAATGGAATGAGAAGAAATAAACTTTCTTATAATAATGGAGAAAGATATCAATATCCAATAAAAGAGTTTTGGGAATTATCTAAGGAATACAATGTTAAAAGAATAGTTGGAATTGATGCTCATAATCCAGAAGAAATGCATGATTTAGATATGGGTTTAAACTTTGCTAAAGAACATGATTTAACTATTATAGATAGATTAGAATTTAATAAATAAAAAATAGGAGCTTAACTAAGCTCCTATTTTTTATTTATATGTTGTTTTACTTGATGGCTCATTGGATCCATATGGAGTATTTTCATTAGCTTTATTTTTAACTTTTTCATTATAATTATTTGAACATGGTGAGATGGAATCAGTTTTATGTTTCTTACAGTTTTTACTCATGATTTGGCCTCCTATTTATTGTGAGAAAGTTTTGATCTTTTAGTATATTTTTTACCATTTGAATGGGAACCTTTTTTATGACCATTTTCAATTCCTATTTCAGAACCAGCTTCTGAATACATTTTTCTTTTCTCAGCATTTGATTTAGGTCTATCTTTTAACCTGTTTTTATTATTATCCACCTTTTATTACCTCCTTAATATTTAGCTATATTTTTTATTTAATATTGACTTTTAAATTAAAATGCCATTAAAGCAGAGCTTAATTATGGTTTAAAAATCAATATAGGTTTAAGATTTTAAATCTTGATAATAGCTTATCCATTTATATATTTCATATAACAGGCAAAAGGGTGAATTATATACGTTTTTTGGTAATAATAAAAAGGCATGTATTAAAATAATTTTTAATAAAACTTACAAATATATTTTCATAGACATTATCTTCATAATACTTGTAAGTTTTATTTTTATATTTTCATACAGCCCATTATTTTGCTATTTAAACTTTATACATGTAGGAGATGGAATAAATATATCATTTTTAAAAAGTTTTAGTGTTCCATCTGGATTTTTAAGATAAATTGTTAGGTTATCTGATTTTTCATTTGCAATGATTAAGAACTTATTACATGGACTGATTTCAAAATCCCTAGGGAAATCACCATGTGAACTATAATGATTTATAAGTGATAAAGAACCAGTTTCCTCATTTATTCTAAAGGCTGATATTCCATTAAAGCCTCTGTTAGAAACGTATAGGAATTTATTACAAGGACTTATTTTTATTGCAGAACCAAAATTTTGTCCTCCAAAGCCATTAGGAAGTACATGAAGATATTGAACTAATTTAAATCCTTCTTCACCTAAATATTTTAATATAATGATTTCAGAACTATTTTCACATATAACATATGCAAACTTTCCATTCTTTGAAAATTCTATATGCCTTGGACCGCATCCTTTAGCACAATAAAAACTTAGATTTTCAATGTAACTTAAGGTATTATTAGAATTAATTTTAAAAAGTTCTATTCTATCCATACCTAAATTTACAGCACATATAAATTTATTATCTGGAGTTATTGATGCAAAATGCATTTTTGAATCATCTTTATGAGAAAATGCACTTAGTGAAGTATCTATATCAAAATTCTCATTTAATGAATAAGTATTAATTGATTTTTCATGATAATTACTTGAAACTATTAAGGATTTATCTGCAATTATATTAATATGACAAGGTTTTTTACCTTGAAGTAAACTAGCACCTGTTAATTTTAATGAATAATCCTCTTCTATATTATAAGAAGCAACACCACCTAGGGTATCTAGAGAAAATGGGTTCCCAACTGTATATAGTTTATTGTTATGTATGCACAAATAAGTAGGATTACCAAATCTAGCTACTAAGGATAAATCTTCAATATTTCCTTTATCAGTATCTAGACATAATCTATAGATACCTTCACTAGCCCCATTTGTGTAAGTACCTATATATGCAATAGATTTGTTCATTTTTAAAGCCCCCTCTGACTTGAGTATATTGTTAATTTTACGTTTTATTTGTATGATATAAGATATATTAACAATTTTTATAAATAATATTAAAGATTAAATATTATTTGTTATACCATATAAAACAAAAATAGTAAAGAATATAAAATAAAAAACATATATAATTTTTAATGTTTAGATTTTTTTAATGGAGGACAAAGATGAAGAAGACTATTGGTATATTAGCTCATGTTGATGGAGGAAAAACCACTTTTTCTGAGCAACTTTTATATCATACAAAGAGTATAAGAAATAGAGGAAGAGTTGATCATAAAAATTCTTATTTAGATAATAATGAAATAGAGAGGGATAGGGGGATAACTATATATTCTGAGGTGGGTAAATTTTCTATAGAAAATCAAGAATATTATCTTATAGATACTCCAGGACATATAGATTTTTCACCAGAAATGGAAAGAGCTATTAGTGTTTTAGATTATGCTATTTTGATTATAAGTGCAGTAGAAGGGGTTCAGGGGCATAGTGAAACAATATGGGAATTATTAAATAAGTATAAGGTTCCTACTTTTATTTTCATAAATAAGATTGATAGAGAAGGAGCAGAAGTAAATAAGGTTATAAATGAAATGAAAGACAAACTTAGTGAAGATATTGTTTTCTTTTCAAGTAAATTAGAAGATAAGACTATAGAAGAAGTAGTTGAAAGCGATGAGGACTTATTAAACTTATATTTAGAAGGAAATTTAAGTGAAGAAGAATTATTAAATAAAATACCAAGCATGATAAAGGAACTTAAAATTTTTCCTTGCTTATGTGGTTCTGCTTTACTAGATGAGGGCATAGAAGATTTTATAAGGTGGTTTCACAACTTATCATTTAATAACTATGAGGAAAGAGAAGATTCTTTTAAAGGAAGAGTTTTTAAAGTAAGACATGATGAAAAGGGAAATAGATTAACTTTTATAAAAGCTCTAAGTGGAACTTTAAGAACTAAGGAAGAATTGACATATTTAAAAGAAGGAAAAGAGTCTTTAGAGAAAGTAAATGAAATTAGAATATATAATGGAAGTAAATATGAACTTGTAAATGAAGTCAGGGCAGGAGATATATTTGCAGTGGTAGGAGTTAAAGGACTAGAATCAGGTGATGGGATTGATATAGAAAATATTGATTCATATGATATGATTCCTACTTTGAAGTCTAAGGTGGTTTATAGGGAAGGTTTAAATCCAAAGGAAGTACTTTCATGGTTTAAAATTTTAGAAAGTGAAGAGAGTACTTTAAGTGTATCTTGGGATGAAAGATTAAAAGAAATTCACGTTAATATTATGGGAAAAGTTCAATTGGAAGTTCTTAAAGAAGTTATGAAAAATAGATTTAATGAAGAAATAGAATTTGGAACTCCAGAGATATTATATAAGGAAACATTAAATGAAGAAGTAATAGGATATGGCCATTTTGAGCCTTTAGGACATTATAGTGAGGTTCACTTAAAAATTGAGCCTGGGGAAAGAAATTCAGGAGTAGTATTTGAAAATAAGTGCCATGCAGATGATCTTACACCAGGAAATCAAAATTTAATAAGGACTCATATATTTGAATGTGAGCATAAGGGAATATTAACAGGTTCGCCTATTACGGATCTTAAAATAACCTTAATAACAGGAAGAGCTCACAATAAACATACAAGTGGTGGAGATTTTAGAGAAGCTACCAAGAGAGCTTTAAGACAGGGATTAGAAAGTGGGGAAAATAAACTTTTGGAGCCCTATTATAAGTTTAAAATAGATGTGGATCTTAACCTAATAGGAAGAGTAATGAATGATATACAAAGGATGAATGGAGAGTTTAAGGATCCTATTATAGATGGAGAGAGAGCAACCATAGAAGGAAAGGGACCTGTTTCTACATTTATAAATTATGGTATGGAGTTTCAGTCATTTACTAAGGGAAAGGGAGGACTTTCTCTTAAGTTTCATGGGTATGATTTATGTCACAATGAAGAAGAGATTATTGAAAAGATGGCATATGATAGAAATGCAGACATTGATTATACTTCTACTTCTATATTTTGTTCAAAGGGTCAAGCTTATTTAGTTAAAGGAGAAGAGGCAAAAGAAAATATGCATTGTTTAGTTTAGAGAAGTTTTTGTTTTTAATATGGCTTTGTATAAACTTTAAAGAAATTTATGAAATTAAAATTTAGCTAAATTATATTGATTAGACAAAAATATATAGCTTAGTTATAATTTATAGAGAAAGTTTAAACTATTTAAGATGAATTAATTTTCTATGAGGTGAAGAAATGGAATTAGTAAATATTTATGATGAATATAGAGAAGTAAATAAAAATTATGTGGATTTTATAGAGGAACTAGTAAATAAAAATTTTGAAGGATTTAGCGAAGATTTTGTAATGGGCAATCTAGAAAATTTTCAAAATTCCATTGGAGATTTAAAACTAAAGGCTGATGATCTTCAGGTTGAGGAAGAAAATAAAGATAATTTAAAGGATTTAAAATATTTAATTGTTGATACATTATTCCTTACCTTTGATTTAAATAACTTTTATAAGCTTAAAGAATTTGAAAGATTTAAAATGAGATTTGCAAATTATGTTAACAAAAGAAGAAGAGATGAGATGTTAAAATCTTTTTAGAATAAAGAGAGGGCTTTTATCAAAAAAATAATAATAAAACTTACAAACAATATGAAAAAATACTGTTTGTAAGTTTTATGAAAAGTTATTTTGATGAAAGTCCTTTATTTATAAACACGTTTTAAAGTAGTGTGTTCAGTAGATCCTAATATTAAAGGAACATTTTCAATTTCAATTTCACTAGATTCAAGGCCGAACCATTTAGCTGGAGAAACTGTGAATTTTTTTATGAAAAGCTTAGCTTTAATTATCATTGAATTCCATGATTTAAGCTTGCTTTCTGATGATAAACATTCATTTATAAGAATAAATCTGAAATCTCCTACATTTCTGTTAGGAAGTGTAGTATACTTTCTATTTTGAACCTTAATATCACCATTATTTATAAGTTCACATACTATTTGACGTAAAAATACATTTAGTTTTTGGTTAACCCTAAAACCAAGTTTAAGTTGCACCTTAACCATATAATCAGTGCCAAATGTATTTACAGTATATTCAGCTGTATAGGGTTCATCAGTTACAATTACATTTACAAACCAATATACATCTGCTCTTTTAGGCCTTTTATCTAATATAGAATACATTATTTTTCTTTCTATTCTTTTGGATTTTTCTGAACTTGTTAAATAAACAAGATTTGTTGCATATTTAGGTCTATCTACATCATTCTTTAATTCTTTTAATTGATTTTTATAATTTTCAATAGGAATATAGTCTAATAGACTCATTTTTATATAATGACCTTTTATCCATATATACATTATGCTTAAAATACATAAAGCTATTAATACTGAAACAAAACCACCTTTTTCGAATTTAACTGCACTTGAAATTAAGAATGAAAATTCTAAAGAGCCAAAGAAGACTAGTATAATTAGTGCAATTGGTAATGGAGTTTTTCTTTTTAATAGATAATTGAATAAAAGTATGGATGTCATAAGCATTGTTACAGTTATTGATAATCCATAAGCTGCTTCCATATTATCTGAACTTCTAAAATATAAAACTATAGCTATACAAGCTATCCAAAGTATTCTGTTTATAGCTGGCATGTAAATTTGTCCCTTAGAATTAGAAGGGTAAAGACATTGTAATCTAGGGAATAAATTCAATTTAATAGCTTCTGAAACTAAGGTATATGAACCTGAAATTAAAGCTTGAGATGCTATAATAGCTGCTAATGTAGAAATTAAAACTCCAAATAGTAAAAGCCAACTAGGCATCATTTGAAAAAATGGATTTAAGCTTTCAATTCCATATAATTTAGTATTATTTTTTTGTGATAATATCCAAGCAGCTTGACCAAAATAATTTAATAGTAAGCATATTTTAACTAAAGGCCAAGTAAGATAGATATTCTTTCTACCAACATGACCAAGATCAGAGTACAAAGCTTCAGCTCCAGTTGTTGATAAAAATACTCCTCCAAGAATAAAAAAACCTAAATGATTATTTGGACTAAATAAAATTTTTATTGCATAATGAGGAGAAAGTGCTTTTAAAAGATATAAATTTCCTGATAAATTTACAATTCCTAATATGGCTAAAAATGCAAACCAAATAAACATAACTGGTCCAAAGATTTTACCTATTATTTCTGTACCAAAATGTTGAATAAAGAATAAAAAACTTAGTATTACTAGTACAATGATTATAATTATATCTTGATTATTTCCAAATATATCATTAAAACTAGGCAAGATTTTTAAACCTTCAATGGATGAAGTAACAGTTACTACTGGGGTTAGCATTCCATCAGCTAGCAGAGCAGAACCTCCTACCATGGCAGGTACAATAAGCCACTTAGCACGACGACGAACTAAGGTATAAAGAGAAAATATACCTCCTTCTCCTTTATTATCGGCTTTTAAGGTTATAAGAACATACTTTATTGTTGTTAATAAAGTCATAGTCCAAAAAATAAGAGATAATACTCCAAGGATAAAATCAGGAGTAATGCTTTCTAAACCTCCATTGCCATTTATTATTGATTTCATAACATAAAGAGGAGAAGTTCCAATATCTCCATAAACAACCCCTAAGGCTATTAAAAAGCTTCCTAAAGTAATTTTTTCAATAGAACTTTTATTAGTACTCATATCTATTCTTCCTTTATTATCATAAGTTAATTATTAAGTTGAAAAATATTAATAAATTATTAATGTGTACACATAAAATTAAAATCTAATAAAATTTATACTAGCACCATTATGAAATGATGTAAAGTTATAAATTAAAAAGAAATTAGTTCTATTTTATTAAAACTTTTACATTAAAAAGTTTATTAAAAAATATATAAGTTTTTTGAAAAAATTATAATGAATTCCTGATGAGTATTAAAGTAATCTAGTAAAATAAAAAAGGCTGTATCAAAATATAATAAAGATTACAAACAGTATGAAGAGAATATCTAGATGAACTTTAGAATTTAAATTATTACGTAGAAGATATCACGTTAAAAAGCTGAGACTGTTCGAAGCGAAGCAAGTTTCGAAGCTTTAGTGATATCTTCGAAGTAATGATTATAAATTCTTAGTGAAATCTAGTAATTCTCGAAATATGTTTGTAAGCTTTATCAAAAGTTATTTTGATACACGCCCTTTTTATTGATAACTTTAAATTAAATCTATTTTGTAGTTGTTGGAGGAGTGAATACTCTTGCAGCTAATTCATCATCCATCATATATAAAGCAGCAGGATTACCTTCAGATCTTCTAACTTTTTTTAATAATGAGTGGAAGTTGTTTTCTTCTTCAACTTGTTCATCTATAAACCATTTAAGTAAACTCATAGTTGCGTGTTCTTTTTCTTCAAAAGCAACATCTGCAAGGTCATATATTTTACGAGTTACTAATTGTTCATGTTCATAACCTTTTTCAAAGGCTTCAATTATATTTGAAAAATTAAATTTAGGCTTATCTATTTGTTCTAATTCAACAACGCCATTTTTTTGGAATATATAATCGTAAAATTTCATTGCATGGAATAATTCTTCTTGAGCTTGAACTCTAAAAAAATTAGCAAAACCACTTAAGTCAACAGATTCAGCATAAGCAGCCATAGCTAAATAAGTATATGATGAATAAAATTCAAAATTAACTTGTTCATTAAGTTTTTGTAATAAATTTTCACTTAACATATATGTACACCTCTTTTTATTATTTCTATAAAATAATTGTAGTCTTAAAAAGAAAATTAAGCAAACTAATTTATAAAAATTATTAACAGAAATTATTATTCTATTAATAATAGATAGGAGTATCTTGAGATTACTTTATAATGCTTAAATTATGTAATTTTTTCTTCAGATGGAAGTAATCCTATATACTTTTTATATGTTTTTGAAAAATAAGATAAGTTATTAAAGCCACTTTTATAAGCACTTTCAGATATAGTATATCCATTGTAGAGGATTAAATTTCTAGCATTAATACATCTAATATGATTAATATAATCTAGAATAGTTTGCCCTGTTACCTCTTTAAAGGTACGACAGGTATAATATTTACTAAAAGCAACATGGTTACATATATGATCAATTGAAATTTGTTCTTTATAGTTTTCTTTTAAATAATTTATTATTTCTTTTACCATTAGTATTTTATTATTATCTTTTATTTTTATTAATGATGAGTTTTGCTCAATATGGTTTCTCTTAATATGAATTAAAATTTGAAGTATATCTGATTTTATAAATTCTTTAAAATAATCATTTTTATTATTTAATTCTCTATTTATTTCTTCAATTTTCATCTTTAAAAAGAAATCCTTAACTAAGTTCTTAAATTTAAAGTTATCAAAATTATTTAAATTATCATTAAGTAAATCTTTATCTATAATAAGACAGTAATATTTACAGGAATCAGATATTTTTTCTATGGAATGAAGTTCCTTTGAATTAATTATTATAATATCATCAGCTTTAGCTTGAAGTATTTTATTATCACAAACAACCTTAGCATGTCCATCTAAGAAGTAGAGAAGTTCTATATTTTCATGATAATGCATCAAAAAACTAGGTCTATTTTTATTTAAAATATCACAATGAAATATTACTGGAAAATTAGGATCCCTATGAAAGTGATTTTCATATATGTAATTACTCATAATTCCTCCTATATAAAAGCAATATTGTGTTAAATAACAGCAAAATACTTACTTAAATAACTAAAATTATTTTATATAATAATAGTAAACATTTAAATTGTTTATTACCATTATGAGCAAATTTTTGTAGAAAGTAAAGTATTATTAGGGGGAAGAGAAATGCATTTAATACCAAGACCAAAAAATGTAGTTAATTATGAAGGTGAATTTTTTATAGAAAGAGATACTGAAATTATATTAAGTAGTGAATTATCCTTTGAAGATTTAAATTTGGCAATTATGATTCAAGAGGAAATAGAAAGAATATTAGATTTTAAGCTTAACATAAATAAACTTTTTATGGATAAGAAATATATTAACTCAATAATTTTAAGAGAATGCAAATTTGAAAATGAAGAGGAATATAAAATAGAAATAAAAGAGAATCAGGTAATAATAGAAGGGTTTGGTGCTGGATTATTCTATGGATGTCAGAGCTTTAGACAGCTTGTAAGAGAGTTTGGAGCATGTATTCCAAATCTAACAATAGAAGATTCTCCATATTTTAAATATCGTGGATTTTATCACGATGTAACAAGGGGAATGGTACCAACCTTAGATACATTAAAAAGCTTAGTTGATAAGGCAGCCTTTTATAAAATAAATCAGTTGCAACTATATATAGAGCATACCTTTGCTTTTAAGGGAATGAGCGAAGTTTGGATGGATAAGGATCCTTTAACAGCAGAGGAAATATTGATTTTAGGCAAGTATTGCAAAGAGAGACATGTGGAACTTGTACCATCATTATCAACCTTTGGTCATCTATATGAAGCTTTAAGAAGTAAATCATTTAGAGATCTTTGTGAATTAGAAATAGGAGATGAAGAATATTCTTTTGTAGATAGAATGGCACATCATACTTTAGATGTTACTAATTCTAAAAGTTTAGACTTTGTTGAATCAATGCTTTTAGAATTTATTCCTTTATTTAGTTCAGATAAGTTTAATATTTGCTGTGATGAAACCTTTGATTTAGGAAAAGGAAAGAGTAGAGAGAAGGCTGAAAAATTAGGAGTAGGTAAAATATATACAGAGTTTTTAAATAAGGTATACAACATTGTAAAAAGGTTCAATAAAAATGTTATGTTCTGGGGAGATATAATAGTTGGATATCCAGAGCTTTTAAGTGATATACCAGAGGATTTAACTTGCTTAACTTGGAACTATCATCCACAGGCTAATGATGTAGCCACAAAAATTATAGCAGAGCATAATAAAGTACAATATGTTTGCCCTGGTGTAGGTGGATGGAATATGATGATGAATCTTATAGAAGGCTCTTTTAGCAATATAAGAAGAATGGTTAACCATGGAATGAAATATGGAGCTATAGGTGTTTTAAATACAAACTGGGGAGACTATGGAAATATAAATCTATTAGCTAATTCAATGCCATCTATGATTTATGGAGCAGGAATTTCATGGAATCCAAAGGAAGAGGAGTTTAATGAAATCTTTAAGTCTATATCCCTTATGGAATTTGGTGATCAATCTATGAAGGTAGTTTCTTTAATGGATAAGCTTTCTAAAAATCAAGTTGCAGGTTGGGGAGAACTTGTTAGATGGAAAGAAAAGTTTAATGAAAGGGAAGAAACTAAGGAAGAAATTAAGAATATAGATACTTTAAAAGTTTTTGAGGGATATAAGGTTGCTTCAGAGGTAAGAAGAGAGTTTATTAAATTACTTAAAAATACAGAGGATAAAGAATCTATTCAAAGCTTTATTGTGTCTTCAAAGGGATGGGAGCTTATAGATAAATTCTTTATGGCATTACTTGAAAGAGAGTTTAATAAAAAAAGTTTATTAGATATAGATAAAAAAGACTTAGCTAAGGATTTAGAGCTTTGGTTTTATGATTACACATCAATATGGAGAAAATATAATAAAGAAAGCGAGCTTAATAGAATAAGAGAAGTTATAGTATATATGTGCTCATATTTAAGAGATTAAGAGGATTTTTAAAGGCTAAACAAATATAAATTTAAAGAGTATAATATATTATAAAGTAATATTTACTTTGTTGATAACTTTATTTTTATACTAATAGAATGAAAGAAGGTAATAATTATGAATTATTGGCAAATATCAGCAGAGATAGGTAACACAAATTTAATAGATATATTCTTTGATTTAGGAGTAGCAATTGTTGGCCCTGGAGATAAAGGAGATTATTTTGACAATAAAGAAGAGTATGATATCTTAGGCAAAGAGGGAATAGTTATAAAGAGATTTGCTGAAGAAGTTAAGGTAGGAGACGTACTTATTTTAAAACAAATAAATTCAAGAGATGGAAGCTTTACTATTGTAGCAGCTGGTAAAGTAACAAGTCCATATAGATTTGAAACTGTATTTAATAAAGTTGGACTAGATGAATTGCCTATGCAACACTGTAGAAGGGTAAAATGGTATATTCCTACTGATGGATTAGTAATAGATAAAGAAGGGCTAAGTATTGGATTACAAAAGCTTAAGGATGATAGTCCACTAAAAATAAAAGCTCAAGAATTTATGAATGAATTAAAAGAAGAAAATTAAAAATTAATTATATAAACTAAAAACCAAGCTTTAGCTTGGTTTTTTAGTTTGCAGTTTAGAAATTTCCATAATGTTCTTTATAAGTTTTATTTATATCTATAGATTGTTTTAGTAAAATTTAATTTTTATTAAGGCTTCAATTTATCAAAGTAGTCAAGAGATTCAATATCATCTACTTGAAGTATAGTATCAGCTAACCACTTATCATCTTTTCTTATAAACTTCCAGAATTCTTGAAATGAATTTGCTGTTGAATAATCACCATCAATTATGCAATTATTTTCTTCATTTATAGTGTAATCAATCATTTTAGCCTTTAATAAAACCCAAATAAAATCCTCTCCATTTTCATCATTTTCTACTGCTAATATAGGGGTTACCTTCTTTAATTCTACATCAGATAAAATATTCTTTTCCTTCTTTAAAAGCATCCAATTCATTTTTACAGTATGAGTATCAAAAAAGTTATCTGTCATTAAATGTTTTACAGGTGAATAATCTCTATTCATCCAAGCCTCTTGAATTAAAGGAAAGGATTCTTCAATCTGAGTTTCTATTTCATAGAAATTCCATGCTGGATTTTCAATCTCAAAGTCTTTTAGAGTAGACATAGCTTCTCTTCTTTTAGAATAAACTTTATATCTAGATACACTTCCGTTTTTCACAAACAAGAAATTTATTCCTATGAATGAACTTAATATTAAGAAGTTAATCATATTTCCATAAGGAGAGTTTGAACTGCTTCTATGAGAGCTATGTGAAGAAGATCCTCCTCTACCACCGCCGCCACCTCCCCCACCACCGCCTCCGCCTCCTCCGCCGCCCCCGCCGGCACGACAAAGAACTGTTGTGGATGGGATTAAAAATAATAGTATTAACATTATACTTAAAATCTTTCTTAAATTTTTCATTTATTGTCCTCCTTACTCCTATAGAGTATTAATTACTACAATATTTAACAAAATCCTTCTTTTTTTATTAAATATTATTTATTAAATGAAAATTTAAGAAAATTAATAAATTTTTATTATTCCTCTTTTTGTTTAGGTACTAATCTTACTCTAAATATAAGTGCTTTAAGTGCTTCCCAGTCAAGTGGAATAAGAGGATAAAGATAGGAATCGCCAGTTAAAGTTTTATTGCTTGCAATTAAAACTATTCCTATTATTAATCCTACAAAAAATCCTATTACATTAAATAGGCTTGTTAATATGAGTAGGAGTGTTCTCCAAAACTTTAAGGCATAGCTAAGTTCTAAACTAGGTTGAGAAAAGCTTCCTAGCGTAACTATGGCCATATATAATATAGTTTGTGGTAAAAACCAACCAGTATCTACAGCAAATTGACCAAGTATTAATCCTCCAATAACAGATAAGGACATACCAAGGGCATTTGGCGTATTTAAAGAGGCAAGTTTTAATCCATCTACTGCAACTTCAAGAAGTAAAAATTGAACTATCAATGGGACTTTATAGCCATCAACAGGTAATAAAAATTTTAAGTAATCAGGTATTCTATAGGCATTTTGTATTAAAAGCAAATAAAGTGGTGTTATAAAAATAGTAGAAATTAGTATAAAATTTCTTATTAAACGAATAAAATTACCTGTTATTACAGGAAGATAATAATCATCAACATCCTGTATAAAATCAAATATAGTAGTTGGTAAAATTATAACTGAAGGAGAGTTATCTATAATAACAACTATCTTTCCCTCAGTTATATGGGCAGCTGCAACATCAGGCCTTTCTGTATATCTAACCTTAGGGAATGGATTATACCATGAGGCATTTGAAAGAGATTCAACAAGGCTTTGTTCGCTCATGGTTAATGCTTGTATATCTAAGTTTTCAAATTTCTTTTTTATTAGATTAAGAGTTTTTTTATCAACTACCTCGTCTAAAAATGATATAACCACATCTGTTTTTGATACATTTCCTATAGACATCATTTCAAAGGTAAGTCTAGGATCTCTTATTCTTCTTCTAATTAATGCAGTATTAAATACAATAGTTTCTACAAAACCATCCCTAGAACCCCTTAATACTTTTTCAGTTTCTGGTTCTTGAGGCCCTCTAACTGGATAGGTTCTTAAATCTATCATTATTGCACTGGAGAATCCTTCTAAAATTAATGCTGTCTGTCCACAGAGAACTTGAGACACTATTTTATCTATGGATACTTCTTCAGCTACTTCAACATAAGGAATTTGTCTTCTCATAAAATCCTTAGGTGATTTTATTAAGTTCATTTCAGTTTTGCTTAAGGAAAAGAAGTCACTCATGATTAATTCCATTACGTCATCTTTTACAAATCCATCAATATAATACATTGTGGCTTTTTTATCCCCAATTATTATTGAACGTTCAATTATATCAAAACTTTTTCCAACCCTTAAAGCTTTAGATAAAGTATTTATATTTTTATCAAAATTTGATGTTAAGTCCAAAAAAATTCCTCCTTAGTAAATAATATAAACTTATTATTTCAAAGGAGAATAAATAATATTCCTATAATAATTTTATAGTTTAGTATTATTATAATAAAAAAACTTACAAACATATTTAGAAAATTAATAGATTTTCCTAAGAATTTAAATTCCAAAGCTTATCTATATAATTTTCATATTGTTTGTAAGTTTTATAAAGAAGTGATTTTAATACACTAATATTTTAAATGTTTTAAAAGTGCACCTGTACTAGTAATAATAAGGCTGCAAAGGCTGCTATAATTCCCATTAAAGGCATAATAAATTTCAACCATTTATTATAGGTTACATCAACCATAGCAAGGGTAGCTAGAATTAATCCTGTTGGAGTTATAAATGAGATTAATCCTTGACCAAATTGGTAAGCACTAACTATAACATCCCTTGGTAAACCAACTGTATCTGCAAGTGGTGCCATTATTGGAATTGATAAAACAGCAAGACCAGATGAAGATGGAATAAAGAATCCTAAGATTATGAATATAACAAGCATTAATATTATAAATATATTTTTATCCATACCTTGAATTCCATTTGAGGATACATAAAGTAAAGTATCTGATATCTTACCATTTTCAAGTATTAAGTTTATAGATCTTGCAACACCGATAACCAATGCAACACCTACTAAATCAGCAGCACCAGATATAAAGGTATTAACAAATTTTTTCTCTCCAAGTCCTGAAAGGAATCCTAAAATTATTCCTACTACAAGGAATAGAGCAGTCATTTGTATAAATCCCCATCCTTTAGCTGAAACTCCATAAACTAAAATTACAAATGAACCAGCAAAGATTAAAAGCATAAGTTTTAGTCTCCAAGTAAATACTGGAACATCATTATTAGATTCATGAAGGAATTTAGAGTCTATTTCATCTTTCTGATCATATACAAGGGATTTAGAAGGATCATTTTTAACTTTTTTAGCATATCTAAGTATATAAATTATTGTTATAAGTGTAGCTAAAACTAATCCTATCATCCTAAAATCAAGTCCTTCTTTAAAGCTTATTCCAGCAGCTGTTGAAGCTATTACTGAAGAGAATGGGTTTACAGTTGAGAACATTGTTCCTATGGATGAACCCATATATATTGTAGCAATACATACTATAGCATCATAACCAGAAGCCAAGAATATTGGGAGCAGAATAGGATAAAGAGCTATTGTTTCTTCTGCCAATCCAAAAGTAGTACCACCAAGAGAAATAAGTATTGATAATAATATTATAAGTATATATTCTTTTCCTTTAGTTATTTTAGAAAGGCTAGCAATTCCGGCGTTAAATGCTCCAGTGGTATTTAAAACTCCAATTACTCCACCTATTATTAGAACGAACATAATTATATCTATAGTGTCATAAGTTCCTTGAATAGGAGCCTGTATTATTTGAGCAATACCTTGAGGATTTTGAGCAACTTTCTCATAAGTATTTGGTATAGCTATTGGTTTACTTATACTTCCATCAGTAAATTTACTTAAGTCTATTTTTATACCAAGTTCATTTAATGTATTTTGGGTTGCAGCTTCTTTAGTGCTTTCACCTTGAGGATTTGTAACAATAAACATATTTTCAGCTTCGTTATAAGATAACTTTGAATATGATCCTGCTGGAATCAAATAAGTTAAAGCAGCTGATAAGATTAAAACAATAAATAATACAGTAAAGGCTGTAGGGAATGAAATCTTTTTCTTTTTATTCATTTTTTTACCTCCTCTTAAGTTTTTTATGTTGTTAAAGTTTACAATTACTAATATTACTAAATAAATTTTAATAATTAAATAATTGTATTATTTTAATTATACTATTTTGTAATTAGGTGGTAAAATCTGAAAAAATTATTAAAATAATGAATGAGCGATTAAATAAATACGTATATACTATTAATTAACCTTAAATGAAATAATTTAAACTTGACTTAATTTGGGATTTAATGTAGAAAATATATTTAAAATATTAAATTATCATATTTTTACATAATTAAAATAAATTTAATATATTGTTTTAAAGTTCCAAAATGAATATAATAAAAATTAAATAAGGGAAAGAATGTTTTAACTTGAAAATAATTAATTTTCATAACTTAAAGGGGAGTTATATTATATGAAGGATTTTAATTTTGAAGAAATATTAGAATCATGTCCTATGGATTATATTTATGGGAAGCTAAGGACTAAAGATTCTAATGATTTATTTGTACTTAAGTCTAGTATAAAAGAATTTAATAACAAGTTATTAAGTGAGGTACTAGGTAGTGATATAGATTTTAAAACTATATTTAGTACAAGTAATATTGAGGTAGAAGGACATTATAAAGATTTAAATAAAAACCTTAGTTTAAACTTACTTAATAATGATTATGTGATTATTTGGTTTAGTCAATATTTATTGGAGAAGTATAATAAACTAGAAATTAATCTAAAAAAAGAAAAAGACATGTTAGATTTATTTTTAGATTCTTTAACAGATTATGTATTTTTTAAGGATATTGATGGAAGATATATAAATTGTAATAAGGCTTTTGAAAATAAAGTTGGAATTGAGAAAAAATATATAATAGGAAAAACTGATAAAGATTTATTTTTTGATAACCCATGTAAGGTAGAAACATTTATTAAAACAGATAGAGAGGTTATTAATTCAAGAGAAAAGAAAGTTTATGGTGAAGAATGGGGATTTGAAAGTGAAGATGGTTATTTAGAGGAGACTATAAAATCTCCATATTTTGATGAAAACAATGAAATTAAAGGTATAATTGGATTAACAAGAGATATTTCCTATAAAAAAGCTATAGAATATAGGCTTAAGAAAAATGATAAGATGTTTTTTGAAGTTCTTAATTACTTAGATGATGTTGTAATTATAAAAGAAGGAGAAAAAACCATTTATGTAAACCATGCTTTTGAAAAATTATATGGATTAAATTGTAAAGAGTTATACAAAGAAAAAAGTATGATTGTAAAATTAGATAGAATTCATCCTGAAGATAGATATAAATTTAATAACATTGATTATGGGGATTTTTTTATGGAGAGGGCTAGAATTGTTAGGGCAGATAATGAAGTTAGAACTGTTTTATTTAGAGCAAATTCAATAAAAAATGAAAATGGTGAATCTATAAGGAGAATCATAATTATAAATGATATTACAGACAATATAGAAAAAAATAATGAGATGGAAAAGCTTAGAATGGAGTTCTTTGCAAATATATCTCATGAATTTAAGACACCTGTAAACTTAATATACAGTGCACTTCAACTTTTAGAATTAAAATTAAAAAATAATATAGGTGGAGATGTAGAAAGTTATATTAATTATATAAAAATGGCTCAGCAGAATGTTTTTAGATTGTTAAAGTTAATAAACAATTTAATAGATAGTACAAAACTAGAAGCTGGCTTTTTTAATATTAATATTAAAAATCATGATATAGTAAGTTGTGTGGAAGATATAACAATGTCTATATGTGAATTTGCTGAAAAAAATAAAATTTCCATAACCTTTGATACAGAAGAGGAAGAAAAAATAATTGCTTTTGATTTGAATCATTTAGAGAGAATATTATTAAATATTTTATCAAATTCTATAAAATTTAATCGAGAAAATGGCAATATAGATGTAAATATGAGTTTTGATGAAAAATATGTAAATATAAGTATTAAAGATACAGGGATAGGCATACCAAAGGATAAGATAGGATTGCTTTTTGATAGATTTAAAAAAATAAACAATAGGTTAACCAAGGTTAATGAAGGAAGTGGAATAGGACTTTTTATAGCTAACGAACTTGTGAAAATTAATGGTGGAGAAATGAAAGTTAATAGTGAGTTAGGAGAAGGAACAGAATTCATAATAAAAATGCCTATTAAAAGATTTGAAAACGAAATTTTAGATGAGATAGCTTTAACATCTTGTGAAAGAGAAAATAGAGAAGAACTTTACAAGATAGAGTTATCAGATATTTATAGCCCTTAGAAAATTAGCTGTATCAATTGATACAGCTTTTTACATATTTCTAACAGTTTCTTTATCCCATACAAACATTTGATCTGTATTGGTTAAAGATTTAAATAAATTTTTCTTAAAACCAGGCATAGTTTTGTCTAAACTTCTAATAAGATTTTTCATATCTTCTCTTTTAGTTTTACCATCTGCAGGACAAGGATTTTTTATTATTGGAAAATTATATTCTGCTGCTGCCTTCCTTATTTGGCTTTCCTCAATAAATACCATAGGTCTTATGAGAGTTAGATTATTTTTATGCATAAAGCTTTTAGGAGAAAAGCAGTTTATTCTTCCTTCATAGCTTATAGAAAGCATAAGGGTTTCTAAGGCATCATCTTTATGATGACCTAAGGCAACTTTGTTGCATCCAAGTTTTTCAGCATTATCATTTAATGCGCCTCTCCTAAGATTAGCACATAAGGAACATGGATTTTTTTCCTTCTTTATATCAAAAACTATTTCCTTTATATCTGTTTGAATTTCATAAAAAGGAACATTTATATTTTTACAAAGCTCATGTAATGGACTGTTATCAACTCCTCCAGGGTTTAAAGTTATAGCTATTAATTCAAATTTTTCAGGAGAAAATCTTTGATAGTTTTTTAATATATGTAAAAGTGTTAGACTATCCTTTCCACCAGAAAGTCCTACGGCTATTTTATCACCATCTTCAATAAGGTCATATTCTTTTATAGCTTGTCTAGTTTTACTTAATAATTTTTGCATGGTTTTCATAAAAATCACCTCTTAATCTTTATTTAATTATCTTATAATAAAAAGATGAAAATTAAAAGACTGAAAATTTTAGAATAAAATTAAATTTATTGTCAGATATTTAAATTGATAGTACAATTTTAACATGTTACATTAAGACTTAGATTAAGTATTAAAAATTTAAATTTATATATTTAAATTATTTTTGAAAGGAAATTAAAATGAGAAATATAAAAATTACTTTAGATTATGATGGTAGTAAATACAAGGGATGGCAAAAACAAAACCAAAAGGGAAGTAATGTTTCTACAGTTCAAGATAAATTAGAAAAAGTACTAACTAAAATGACTAATGAAGAGATTCAACTAATTGGTTGTGGAAGAACTGATAGTGGTGTACATGCAAAAAATTATGTAGCAAATTTTAAGACGAATTCTCTTATGACTCTAGAACAAATTATTGAATACATAAATGAATATTTACCTGAGGATATAAGGGTAAAGGAAATAAAAGAAGCAAGTGAAAGATTTCATGCTAGATTTAATGTTAAGTCTAAAACTTATGAATATACAATTGATAACAATAAGTTCAAAGATGTATTTTTAAGAAAATATGCATGGCATGTTGAAGAAAAGTTGAATTTAGAAGCAATGGAAGAAGGGGCAAAATATTTATTGGGTACTCATGACTTTAAGAGTTTTACAAGTTTAAAGTCAAAGAATAAATCAACTTTAAGAACCATAAATAGCATTGAATTTCATGAAAATAATAATATATTAAGTATAAAGATAAATGGAAATGGCTTCTTATTAAATATGGTTAGAATAATAGTAGGAACTTTAGTAGATGTAGGACTTGGAAAAATTGAACCAAAATATATAAATGATATACTTGAAGCGAAGGAAAGAGCAAAAGCTTCAGATAAAGCACCAGCTCATGGACTTTGTCTTTTAGAATTAAATTATTAAATAAAATCTGTATAAAAGAGTAGTTAAACTATTAATTAGTATTTATACTCTTTTATACAGATTATTTTATGCTTCTAATAAATCTTTTTCTAATTCATTCATAAGTGTCTCTACAGATACTATTTTATCTATTTTTGAGGCATTTTCACCACAAAAAATAAGTCCATTATCTATATCGCCTTTTACAGCATTTATAAGTGCTTGACTTATGCAATAAGGAGTATCAGTAGGATTACAAGGGATTAGGCAATTATAACAATGAGAAACATTAGATTTTTCTGTTTCTGTAAATTTAACAAAGTAGTTCCTAATAGCTCTTCCTGGCATTCCAACAGGACTTTTTACTATGGATATATTTTCTTTATTACAATTTATATATGCTTCTTTAAACTTTATATTTGCATCACATTCATAAGTTGCCACAAAACGAGTTGCCATTTGAACTCCACTTGCACCTAGTTTTAAATATTTTGCAATATCCTTTCCATCAAAAACTCCACCTGCAACTATTATTGGAATTTTCTTTTCATATTTATCTTCATAAATAGAAGTTTCTTTTATTATATCTAGTATTGTTGAATCAAACTTGTTACTTTCATCTTTAAGTGATTCTTTAGTAAATCCTAAATGTCCTCCAGCTTTTGGTCCTTCAATTACAATCATATCTGGAGATACTTTATGATGCCTATCCCAAAGTTTTAAAATTACTTTGGCAGCTTTAAGGGAAGAAACTATAGGAGCTATTTTTACATTACTACCTTTCGTAAATTTAGGAAGATGAGAGGGAAGTCCAGCTCCTGAAATTATTAGATCAACTCCAGAGTCTATAGCAGCCTTTACATGCTCTGCGTAGTTATTCATAGCTACCATTAAATTAACTCCTATGATTCCATTTTGTGATTTTTCTTTAGCTATTCTTATATGTTTTTTTAAAGCTCTTAAATTAGCTTCTAAAGGATTATTTTTAAAGTCTTCTTCTAAGTATCCAGGTTGAGCACCGGATATAATTCCTATTCCTCCAGCTTTTGTTACAGCGCTAGCTAAATTTGAAAGGGACACACCAATTCCCATTCCTCCTTGTATAATAGGTAATCTAGCTGTTAAATTTCCAATTGTAAGTGGTTTTATATTCATAGAAACTATCCTTTCTGTCTAAAAATTAGAAAAACAAATATTTTGATTATTAAAATATTTGAATATAAATATATTATAAGGATAAGTTAGGAAATAAACAAGTATTAAAATAAATTAATTAATAGTAAAAAAATATGAATAAATATATTATAATTAATACTAAAGATATAGGATTATAAATAAGAAGTTAGGAGAGAGCTATGAAAAAATGTGATTGCAAGGGCTATAAAAGTTGTTTATGCAACAAGGAGCTTACTATATTTAAGGATTTAACAGAGGAAGAATTTAATAAATTAGCTACTGGAATGACATGTTTTCATTTTAATAAAGGGGAATATATATGTTATGAAGGTGAAAAGCTTTCGAAGCTATTTTTAATAAGTAAGGGAAGTGTAAAGACATCAAAGCTTACTAAGGGAGGAAAAGAGCAAATAATGCACATATTCTCCGTAGGGGACTATTTTGGAGAGACAAGCCTCTTTAATAATGAGGGAGGAATTTTATTTAATGCTATTGCTTTAAATGATGTTATAGTTTGTGCCGTAGATAAGGATAAAGTTGATAGTGTCTTAGAAGAAAACCCTAGAATAGCCATAATTGTTTTAAAATCTTTAACTAATCGTTTAAAGGATACTGAAGAATTTGCTCATAAATTAGTAACTAATGATGTTAGAGTTAGAATAGCATATATGTTAAAAGAGTTTAAGAGAAAATATGGAAAAATAGAAAATGGGGAAATATTTATTGATTTACCAATTAATAGAGAGGATATGGCTAATTATTGTGGTATAACTAGAGAAACAATGAGTAGAAAACTCTCTATATTTGAGCACGAAGGATTAATAGAAATTAGAGGGAATAAATCTCTAATAATAAAAGACATAGAAAGATTAAATAAAATAATTTCATAGGAATAAATATTTCCTATGAAATTATTTTGTTTTTAGAAAGCATTCTATTTAAAAGTTTATTTTTTCATAACTCCTTCAAATTTAAAAGAGGGAACATAGGCCTTTGAGTTAGTTCCACTTTCTTGTATAAATGCATTTTTAACTCCTAGAGATGCTGCATAGTCTATAAGAGATTCATAATGTTTAGGGTTTAAAGGCTTATTTATTTCAGGATAATCACAAGACTTATTCATAGGAGTATATTGATTCATAATGCTTATGTAAACATCATCTCCAAATTTAGAAAATATAGTGTCTATAACTTTCTTTGAATCAAATAAAAGACCTGGAAGCATTAAATGTCTAATTATCATGCCTTTTAAAAGTTTACCTTCCTCTGAAAATTTTGGAGAACCTACCTGCCTAAACATTTCATCTAATACTGGAATTAAATTGTCCTTATAATTTTTTATCTTTGAATATTTAAGTGCATAATCATCCTTAAAATATTTAAAATCAGGAAGATACACATCTATGTAACCATCTAATAACTTTATTGTTTCTAAACTATCATATCCATTAGTATTATAGAGAATAGGAATACTTAAGCCTTTTTCTTTTGCTATTTTTAAAGCTTCTATTATTTGAACTGCATAATGTGTTGGAGTAACTAAGTTTATATTTTCAGCTCCCTTTTCTTGAAGCTCTAAAAAGATTTCTGCTAACCTTTCAATTGATATTTCAAGTCCTTTAAAATCTTGACTTATTTCATGGTTTTGGCAAAAAACACATTTTAAATTACAATGAGAAAAAAATACTGTTCCAGATCCATTCTTAAAGGAAATAGGAGGTTCTTCCCAAGGATGAAGTTCTGCTCTAGCTACTTTAACTTTTTCACTAGCCTTACATACCCCAAGAGATTTAAATCTATTAACTTTGCAGTTTCTAGTGCAAAGAGTACATTCTTCTAATAGTTCTTTATTTTCCATTAAAACACCTCTAATCTATATTCAATATTAATTATATATTTTAAGAGATTAAGTAACAAGATTCTTAAAAATAGAAATAGTGATTTATGGCATTATATGGTCTATATGTTATAATAATATATAAATAGAGGGGGCGAAATATATGGTAAGTATAAACAAAGATTTTATTTTAGATGTAGCAAAAGAAATTTTAAATTTCCATAGTCCAAGTGGATTTTGTTTTGGGATTATGGAAAAGGTAGAAACAATAGTTGGTGAGCTAGGATATAATCTAGAATTGACTAATAAGGGATGTGGAGTAATAACGATTCCTGGAGAAAGTGATGAAAAGGTTATTGGATTAGCTGCTCATGTAGATACTTTAGGGGCTATGGTTAGATCTATAACACCAAAGGGAACTTTAAAGTTTGATTTAGTAGGAGGGCCAATAGTACCAACTTTAGATTCAGAATATTGTATAATAAGAACAAGGGAAGGAAAAGAGTACACTGGAACTTTCTTAAGCACAAGTCCATCAATACATGTATTTGATGATGCATCAAGTAAGCCTAGAGATCCTAAAAATATGGAAATAAGAATTGATGAAAGAGTTTTAAATAAAGAGGATGTAAAGGCCTTAGGAATAAATAATGGAGATTTTATTTTTATAGATCCAAAAACAACAATAACTGAAAGTGGCTTTATAAAATCAAGATTTATAGATGATAAGGGAAGCGTATCAGCTTTAATAGGATTATTAGAGCTATTAAAAAGAGAAAATATAAAACCTAAATATAAAACAAAAATCTTTATATCTGTATATGAAGAGGTAGGGCATGGAGCATCCTATTTGCCTGAGGATATAACTGAATTTATAGCAGTAGATATGGGATGTATTGGTGATGATTTAAGTTGTACAGAATATGATGTTTCTATTTGTGCAAAGGATTCAGGTGGACCTTATGACTATAAAATTACATCAGATCTTATAGAATTAGCTAAAAATAATAATTTAAGCTATGCAGTAGACATATATCCTAGATATGGCTCAGATGTTGGAGCTGCCTTAAGAGGTGGAAATAACATAAAAGGTGGCCTTATAGGTCCTGGAGTTCATGCTTCACATGGTATGGAGAGAACTCACTATGATGCTTTAGAAAACACCATAAAACTAATATATTTATATTTAACAAGATAAAATAAGAAAAATAATTAACAAATTTGAGTCATCTAAAAGTGAAAAATACTTTTAGGTGACTTTTTTTAGATTATTATATAACTATTTATATATTTCACTTAAAAATATAAGATATGAACTACATAATTAATAATTTTTTTACTTGAATTAAGGGTTAGCTAATATTAAAATTAATAAAACTAAAATAGTTAATTTGAATTTAACTTTGAATTTTCCTTAGATAATATTAGGATTAAATGAAACTACATTATAAGGTGATTAATAAATAGAACTTTTGTAAATAATATACTTAAGATAAAGTTGATTGGAGTGTAGAGGATGAAAGAGTTTTTAATAGTAAGTATTTTAGTTTCTACTTTATTCTTAAGTGAAGGATTAATTTATGGAAGTACTTTTTTAGAAAAAGAAGTTGATTTAAATAATGCTACAAATATTTCCTTAGACAAAGAATCCTATAATGACTTGTATTATGTTGGTGAAAAAGCTCCTTTAACTAATGAAGAAAAAAAGTTAATAGAGAATTATGCTTTAAAATATAGGGAAAGAGCTATTTTCTTAGATTTAGGCGCTAATATAGATGGATTTAAAGAAATAGGAAAGGAAAGATACTATCAAATAACCTTATATTCTAAAAGTGTAAAAGGTAATGATTTAACAGGAATAGTAGATAGAGTTCTTATAAATAAAAAGGGAAATGTTTTAAAGGGTGAAAATGGGGAACCTTTAAGTGGAATAGAGGGTCTCATAACAAATTTGAATATAAGTAATAATGAGATTATTGAGTTAGAGAATATTGCAAGAAATTATGAAGCAAAATTAAATAATAAAGATTTAGATGTGGACATATGGGGAGAAAAAGAAATTAATAGTCAGATTTATTATGGAGTTAATATATACTCTAATATTTTGAAAAAAGAAGGAATTTTTGAACCTTTAGAAAAATTATATATAAATAAATCTGGAGAAGTTATTAGAAATACAGAGACTTAGATTAGGAGAGTATAAATGGAATATGGAGATATTAAATTTTTAGTTAGGAAAAGTTTAAATAAAGAAGAGGGACTAAATATAAGGCTTAAGATTAAAGATGTTAATTTAAGAAAAATTCAGCTTTATAGGGGTAAAACAAAAATAAACAATATAAAGTGTAAAGAGGAGTTTTATTGCGATTCAAACTTTATATATATTAATAATAAAAGCAGGGATTTGATTTTAGAATATGAGGTTTTAATAGGCAGTTTAGGAAAGCATGGAAAAGGTGGAGAAATAGAAGAGGATTTAATAAGTTTTATGGGTGAACAAATACTTCTATTACCAGTTGAAATGCTTACAATGAATGATGATCTAAGGTTAAACTACATCCTAGAAATAGATTTTACTAATCTTATAGAAGATATAAAGAGTGAGGTCTATAGTGAAAAGGATTATAAAAGTATAATACCTTTTAAGGAAGGTGATTTTAAGTCAAAGTGTGTAGGGGGAACTTGGAGTGACCTATATGAAATAATGAAGTCTTCATATACCTTTGGCTTTTTTGAAGAAATTGTTTTAAAGAAAGAATATGGAGAAGTACATTTATATAGTAGTATTGAAAATACATTTTTAAATGACAGTAGTAAGGAAGAGCTTGTAAGAAATATAAAGTCTATTTGTGATTATTATTATGATTTATTTAAAATAGATTCTCTAAATAAGAAAGATCTGAATATAGTTTTACTTAGAAAGAGTAAAAAGGAGAACTCTTATATATTAGGCGGAAGTGGGAAAAATGTTATAAGTGCTACTTTTGATATGAATAAAAAGAGAGATTGGCAATTATTATCCCATAGAATATTTCATGCCTTTATGGATGATCTTTTAAAATCAAGAGTTTATCATCTTCCTCCAAATCTTTGGCTAACAGAGGGTTTAGCTACTTATTATGAAAACTTAGCTTTAGAATCCTTAGAAGATGGATTAAAAGAAAGACTAGATATAAAGTTTAAAAAGGAAATGGCAATTTTATATACAAGATATTTATATATGACTTTAAAAGAGCCAAGCAGATTTAGAATAATTCCTATGGAAGAGGGAAGCATAAGAAGTCATGGTAAAATAGAGTTTTTACATTATACAAAGGCTCCCTTATTAGTATATTTTATAGAAACTTTAAATAATTCATGTGGCAATAAACATGAAATAATAGAATATTTAATTAATAACAAAGAGAAGAGTTTTTCTATGCAAAATCTTTTTTATAATCTATTAGGTTTTAGGTGTGATAGCTTTGCATCTAAATATTTATTTGGAAATAGTATAATTCCTCTATGGGATTTAAAAGAGCATTTAGATGATAAAGATGTTATTTGTACTTTACAGGAATATGAGTATATTTTGTGGACATGGTTTTTAGGAGAAGAAGAAAATTATATTAAAGATGATCTTAGGGAATATAACAAAAATATTGAGGAAATCATAAGCCTTAGAAATATTAATATTTATAATTCTTATTTAACAAAGGAAATTGAGGATTATTCTAAGGAATTAAGCTTTTTATTAAAGGCTTGGATTATTAGAAGTCATATATGCAGTGTTTCTTCTCAAGATGAAAATATTAGATATAAACTTTTAAAAGATAAAGTGAATCTTAGAATTTGGAAGGAATTTGTACAGCAATCTATAAAAAATAAGGTGAATATATAAGATAAGGCATATATTAATTTTATGAAGGTTATAATAGGATACTTTAGTTAGAATATAAAATTTTTAATAAATTAATATAATAATATAAAATATAATATAAATGAGTTTTTAGTAAAGATACTTATTATATTAACTTTATAATAAATACAGTATAAGTCTATTCATTATGTCTAAATATAAAAATATATAAAGATAAAAGTTAAATATCAATAATTTTAATAAGGGTATTTTATAAGAAGTGAAATAGACTAAGTAATAGTAGTATGTTATTTATGATATAATAATTTATGAAATAATTATATTTAAGAGTGGTAATATTTTTGTTTACAACTTTAAAGAATCTGATATAATAGAGTTTGTTATTTAAAATGAAATATTTTATTGCTATGATGAAGAAGAGTACATAAGTAATTATTTTAAAGCGATTTAGGGAGGGTGAGAGCCTAAAAAATAATCTTATAGAAAGAAGCTTCGGAGCTTAGACTGAAAATCTTAAATTTTAAGGAGTAGGTCTAGGGGTAATTCCCTTAATTGATTATGAGTGAGTTAGCTTAGCTAACTAATTTAGGTGGTAACGCGGAAGTTAAGTCTTTCGTCCTAATTTTTAGGACGAGGGACTTTTTTTATTACATAAATTTAGAAAGGAAAGTGAAAAGAATGAGTTATGAAAATTTAGCTAATTTAATATTCCCAAACATAGATAAAACACCGGAATATTATTTTGAAAAATATCCAAAGAGAGATTTAAAAGAAGGGGCTAAAGTATTAAGATATGCACCAAGTCCAACTGGATTTCAACATATAGGAGGAGTTTTTGCTTCATTAATAAATGAAAGATTAGCTCACCAAAGTGGTGGAATATTCTACTTAAGAATAGAAGATACTGATCAAAAGAGAGAAGTTGAAGGTGCTATAGATGATACTATAAAAACTATGCACAACTTTGGAATGGATTTTGATGAAGGAATAACTGGTGAAAACTCAGAAAAGGGAGCTTATGCACCATATAAACAAAGTCAAAGAGCTGATATATACAGAGCTTTTGTTAAAGATCTTTTAAGAAAAGGATTAGCTTATCCATGCTTTATGACTTATGAAGAATTAGAAGCTTTAAGAGAAAAACAAATTGCAGAAAAATTAACTCCAGGATGTTATGGAGAGTTTGCTAAATATAGAGATTTATCACCAGAAGAGGCTATAAAGAGAATTGAAGCTGGTGAAAGCTATGTTATAAGAATGAAGTCACCTGGAAATCCTGAAAAGAGAGTTGTTGCTCATGATATGATAAAAGGAGAGGTTTCATTCCCAGAAAATCTTCAAGATGTAGTAATAATAAAAGGTGATGGCCTTCCAACTTATCACTTTGCTCATGCAATAGATGATACATTAATGAGAACTACTCATGTTATAAGAGGAGAAGAATGGTTATCATCACTTCCAATACATCTTCAAATGTTTGAAGTTTTAGGAGTAGAATCACCTAAATATGCTCATATTCCAACAATAATGAAAATGGATGGAAGTTCAAAAAGAAAATTATCAAAGAGAAAAGATCCAGAAAGTGCAGTAAGTTATTACAGTGAAAAAGGATATCCATCTCAATCAGTTATTGAATATCTTTTAAATATAATAAACTCAGCTTTCGAAGAATGGAGAGCTGAAAATCCAAATGCAGATTATCATGATTATAAAGTTGAACTAGATAAAATGAGTAAGAGTGGAGCTTTATTTGATTTAGTTAAATTAAATGATGTAAGTAAAGATGTTATCTGTAAAATGAAACCAGAAGTTGTTTATGATTTATATACAAACTGGGCTAAAGAATATGATAAAGAAATGTATGATTTAGTTACTTCAAAAGAAGCTATGATGAAAGAAGTATTCAATATAGATAAAGAAGGTCCAAAGCCAAGAAAAGACTTTGCTAAATGGGATGAAGTTAGAGAAAAAATATTCTACTTCTTTGATGAGTTATTTGATAAGGAAACAGCTAATGATGTTGAATTACCAAAGACTTTAGAATTAGAAGAAGCTAAGAGAATAATAGAAGCTTATGCAAAAGCATATAACTTCAATACAGATAAGGATACTTGGTTCTCAGATTTAAAAGAAGTTGCTGTAGAATTAGGATATGCTACTGATAGAAAGAAATATAAAAAGAACCCAGAAGAATATAAAGGAATGGTTTCTGATGTTGCAGGAGCTGTAAGAGCAGCTTTAACTCACAGAGCTAATACTCCAGACCTTTATACAATAATGCAAATTATGGGAGAAGAAGCAGTAAGAGAAAGATTCCAAAAATTCTTAGCTCTATAATTTGATTTTAAGAAGTTTAATATAATACTAAATAAAAAGCTTGCAATGTTAATTTTTAAGTGGTATAATTAGAACATAACAGAAAAAGCTTTAAAAGATGAATAAAATTTTCCTTAAACTTAAAGAAAATTTTTATTAATCCATTTAAATCTTTAAATTTAAGGAGGATGTCAAAATGGCAGATAGAACATTAAAATGTAAAGACTGTGGAGCAGATTTCATATTCACTGAGGGAGAGCAAGCTTTCTACAAAGAAAAAGGATTTGAAAATGATCCAGTAAGATGCTTAGATTGCAGAAGAGCAAGAAAAGCTCAAAGAAACAATAGATAATAATTTGTTTATTATAAGGTTGTAAGATTAGTCTTACAACCTTTTTTATTTTTATAATAAAAATTCTTTCTAAATTTAAAGTATGTATAATTTTTAATATATAGTGAAAAATCTATATTGTTATTAAAGAGGGTTAGAAACTTTAAAATAAACCATTTTTCTAAAAGAGCTAAAATCAATATTGATTTTAGTTTAGTATTATAATTAAATTTTGGAGGTGTTTTATATGGAGATATATACTATAGGACATTCTAATTATGATTTAAGTAGACTTGTTGACATGTTAAATAAATATAATATAAATTGTGTAGTTGATATAAGGGGAATACCTTATTCTAAATATAATGTGCAATACAATAAGGAAGCAATTCAAAAAACTTTAAATGACTTAGGATTTACATATATCTACATGGCAAAGGAATTTGCTGCAAAGAGAGATAGCAAAATATCTTATAATAAAGAAGGTTATGCTGATTTTCATAAGGTTATTAATGAAGAATCTTTTAAAAATGGAATAGAGAGACTTAAAATAGGAATAAGTAAAGGATATAGAATAGCTTTATTAGGTGCTATGCAGGAACCTGTAAGATGTCATAGAAGTATATTAGTTGGAAGAGAATTAGAAAGATATGGATTTAAGGTTAATCATATACTTCATGATTATTCAATATGTGATCAAAGAGAAATAGAGAATATGCTTTTAGATAAATATTTTAAGGATAGAGGGCAGATTACCATAGATTCACTTATAGGCAATGAAAAGAGTGAAGATGAAATGATAGAAGAAGGATATGACTTAGCAAATAAAGAAATTGGATATAGGATGGAAAAGCTAAAATAGCAGTTGTTCTAAACTGCTATTTTAGCTTTTATTAATTAAAGTTTAATGTTAGGTGTAATGAATAAAGGTTAATTTACCATGATATTTTATTTTTTATTTAGTTGAAGATTTCCAATGATGAACAAAATCCTCAAGGATTTTTCTAAGTACAGTTCCTATTTCTGAGTAGGCATCATCATCTAAATTAGCTAAAGATATTCTTACTGACCATTCAGGTCCTTGGAAACCACCACCGCTTAATAAGACAATAGATGATTCTTCAGCTAATTTATACAATACATCTACAGGTTTATAATTTGATTCTAAGTAATTTGCAAATTCAGTACCATAATTCTTAAGAGCCCATTGCAATAAATCAAACTCAGTATAATATGATGCATCATATGGATTTTCTTTAATTGGTAGATCTAGTCCTTCAAATAATAATTTTTGACGTCTATGGCATATGTCAATGGTTTGATTTTTATATGTATTTTCTTTATCCACTAAAGAAAATGCAGAAAAGAAGGCCATTTGCACCTGTTGAGGAGTGGAAAGCCCAGCAGTGTGATTAAGTGCTACTTGGCGGCTATCAGCAACTATTCTATCAATAAATGGAATTTTTTCTGGCTCAGTTGATAAAGACTCATATCTTTTATTTACCATTTCTTTTTTCTCACTAGGCAGTTCACTTATTAGTTTATCAAATATATTATCTTCATAAAGAGCCAAAGTACCAAGTCTCCAACCAGTTACTCCAAAGTATTTAGAATATGAATAAACACCGATGGAGTTATGAGGAAGATCGGCCACTAATGATTGAAACTTATTAACGAAGGTTCCATAAACATCATCAGAAATTATCATTAAATTTGGATTATAGTTAGTAACTATATCCTTTAAAAGCTCCTTACTTTTATCATGAATAGCCATAGAAGGAGGATTGCTTGGATTAACTAAAAATAAAGCCTTTATTGATGGATCTTTTAATTTTTTTAATTCCTCTTCTGGATATTGCCAAGTATAGCTTCCTTCCTCATTTATTTCACTAGCATGAATATATATACTTTCTAAATCATATCTAGGGATTTGAGGAATTTCTAAATAAGGAGTAAAAATAGGAGTCATTATAGCTATTTTATCTTTTACTTGAAGTAATTCATTTGCTATTAAGGAATCAAAAATATAGCACATAGCTGCAGTAGCACCTTCAACGGCAAAAAGTTTAAATTTTTTTGAAGGTGGAAGATAACAAAGCTCTTTTAAAAGATAATCATGAACTATAGATTCTATATGAGGAAGCATTCTATCTGGATAGGGATAATTATCTCCAATGATTGCATCACATAATTCATATAGGAAATCATCAGGATTAAAACATTTTTTATTTATTCCATAGTTAATTATTTTTTCTAACAATTCAATAGCTGGGAAATTTTTATTTTCTTCTAGAAAATTTAAAAATCTATTATATATTCCTTCTTTATGAGGAATTCCAGCTAAATCACCAGACTGAAAGGTTCTTTTTGTTTCAGATACAGCAAAATGACCAAAGGTAAAAAAGGCATCACGTGGTGTAGATGCTGTCCAGTTAGGATTTCCACGTCCAGCATCTAAAAGAGTATGGGCACTTTTTTTGTCTTTAGCTAAATCTATTAATTTATTTTTAAATTCAAAGGGACTTATTTTTCCATATATTTTCTTAAGTTCTTCTAATTGTAGATTTTTATTTGTCATTGTCATTCCTCCTAAAAGTGTGCTTAGTCATAGTATAGGTATAAAGAGGAATTTCTATAATTATAAAATAAAAAAATCTATCTCTAAGGAAGAAATAGATTTTTTAGTAATTATTTATTTGACATTGCTTGAAAAATTTCTAAGAAAAATTCTTCAAGTTCATTTATTTTCTTTTCAAGATTACATACACGCTCTTCTAAAGATTTATCCCTATTACTTTCTAAGGAATCAGAGTTTATATTTTTTATAAAATCTGAATTAAGTTCTAAATCTTTAAAATCTTTTTTTAAGTCTTCTAAGGAATATTTATTTGAATTTAAAAAATTCATTTCATCTAAGTCACAATCTACTTTAGGAATTCTCCTTCTACCTTTAAAGTTTTTAGGAATTTTTATTTCAAAAGGTAACTTGCTTTCAATGTTAATATCATGAGAAGTTGTTTCTATTTTATCAGTTAAAGGAAGTTTTTCTATAGCAACTTCTTCTAATATATTACTATTGGTAGATTCTGTATTAATTTCTTCATTATTAAAATTATCAGTACATTCTATCTTAGAAGAAGAGGCTTTATTTTCTTTCTTTTTCATTAAAAATATTTTAGAAAAACTATTTCTTAAATATGAAATTATCCTTTTAAATAGAGTTTTCTTCTTCTTTTTTCTTCTAGCTGTTCTAGAAATTCTAGGAATTTCTAAAGTCATGCTTTGAGAAGCTTTGGTATTATCCTCTGAATTATCTTCCTTAGAAATATTAACTTCTTCAATTGGTTTAATTTCAGGTAATAATATATTAGTAGTTTCAATATCTTTTAGATTTAATTTTTCATTTATAGAATCTATTATAGATTGAACATCCTCACGTTCTGGTGTTGGAGGAAGAGAGTTTTTACTTGTTTCAACTGAAGGATTTATATTTATGGAAGTATATGTTTCTTTAGACTTTTTAAAGTAGCCATCTACATTATCAAAGAAAAAACCTTCTTCATTCATAAATTTTAGTATATCTTTCTTTTGTATATCTATTTTTTTTGAAAGCTCTTTAAGAGAAATTCCATCTAGAACCAAGGAGTTATTTATTAGTTTAACTTTATCTGAACTGTTCATATTTTTAAAGTTTATTTTTTTGTTACTCATAATTTCTCACCCTTAAATACAAATATAAATTATGTCAATAGTAATGTGAGCTTTGCCATATTACAAAAGTTTCTAAAAATATTATAAAATAAAAACAATGAATTTGAAATATATTACAATTAAAATAGGGAAAAATTTCAAAGATTTTTACATAATATATATAATTTTTATATATATTATAATTTAATTCTCATTTAATGAAGAATTTAGTAAGAAAGATTGTTGCTAAAAAATACATACAAATGTAAAATAATATTAGAAATAAATTAAATCAAATTAAAGTTATATTAAAAAGGAGAATAAACATGAATATAGATGAATTAACAAAAAGAATAAATGAATTACACAAGAAACATAAAGAAGAAGGTTTATCAGAGGAGGAACATAAAGAAAGAGAAGAACTTAGAAAAGAATATATAAATAGATTTAAAAGTAACTTAAGAGAACAGTTAAAAGGAATTGAGCCGAAAAATAAGAAAAATTAAGGGTGATTTATGTGGGTGTTACAATAGAAAAGTTAATAAAGGATTTTAGTTTAGAGGTAATTCAAACTGGCGAAGAGAATGTCCCTATAAATGTTAGTGATGTAAATAGACCAGGATTACAATTAGCTGGCTTTTATAACTATTTTGCTCCAGAAAGAATTCAAGTTATAGGGAAAGCTGAATGGAGCTTTTTAGAAGATATGTCTCCAGATCTTAGAAAAAAGAGATTAAACAAATTTTTTTCCTTTGATATATCTTGTCTTATAATAACTAGAGGTTTAGAGATACATGAGGAACTTTTAAAAGCAGCTAGAAAGAGAAATTTATGGATTCTTAGAAGTGAAATGGTAACTACTAAGTTTATAAGTAAAATCACAATGTATTTATCAGATAAAATGGCTCCTGAAACAAGATTACATGGTGTTCTTGTTGATGTATATGGTATAGGAATGTTAATCACAGGGGAAAGTGGAATAGGTAAAAGTGAAACTGCCCTAGAACTTATTAAAAGAGGACATAGATTAGTAACTGATGATGCTGTTGATATAAAAGAAATAGATGGAGATTTAATAGGTAGATCGCCAGAGATAACTTTTGGAATGCTTGAAGTTAGAGGTATGGGAATAATCGATGTATCAGCATTATATGGATTAAGTTCAATTTTAAATTCTAAGCAAATAAAGATAATAATTCATTTTGAGCATTGGAAAGATGATGGAGATTATGATAGATTAGGTGTAAACGACGAATATCAAGATATATTAGGCGTTAAAGTTAAAAAATTAAGGGTTCCAATAAGACCAGGAAGAAACATAGCAGTAATAATAGAAGCTGCGGCAGCTAACTATAGATATCAACGTATGTCAGATATTTCACCAGTTGATATAATTGAAAAAAGAATGCTTGAAAGCATGGAAAAAGAGAGTAAAATTTAATAAAAAGTATAAACTATAACCATATCAGAATTAAAGGTGATGATATGGTTATATTTAATATTGAGGAAAATTTTAAAGTAGTTGAAGAATGGAAAAAGGATGAATTTCCAGCATGGATTTTAATGGAAGAAGATGAAGTCAATCTTTTAGAAAAAATGTTTTCTTATGAGTGTATAAATGAATGTATTGACTATAAACAGGAACAAAGAATAGACTGTTTCAAGGATTATACATTTATTTTAATTAATATAATAGAGCAAATTGAAAAGCAAATTATATCTAAAGAACTTGATATATTCTTAGGAAAAAGTTTTATAGTTACTGTTTATAAGAGTAATATATCACTTCTATATGATTTAATTGAAGATATAAAAGAAGAAAAGAACTGCCAGTTATTTAAAGTAGATAAGAGTCCATCTATTATTCTTTATTATATTTTAGATAGGATAATAATAAATAACTATAATATAATATCTGATTTAGAAACTGAAGGAGATAAGATTGAGTTAGAAATTCTTAAAGATCCTGAAAGCAAACATTTAAACTCCCTATTATTCATAAGAAGAGAAGCTTATAAGCTTAGAAAACTAATAAAGCCAATTAGATATATTGGAGATACCCTTGTTATAGATGAAAATGAAGTCGTAGGAGAAAAAAATAAAGTTTATTTTAGAAATATAAATAGTAAAATAGAAAAATTAATTACATCCTTGGATACCTTATCACAGGAGTTAGCAATTGTAAGAGAAGCCTATGAGTCGGAATTAGCCAACAAGACAAATGAATTAATGAAGGTATTTACAATAATAACAGCAGTTTTTTTGCCTTTAGAATTAATAACAGCTATATTTTCTATGAGCTTTGAATCCATGCCCTTTAAAACATGTCCTTATGGATTTTATATTTTAGTTATTGTATTAAGTTTAATGGCACTATTTTTGTTACTAATATTTAAAATAAGAAAATTTCTATAGTTTGACAAAATATTACCAAAAATATAGAATTGAATTAGAAGATAAAATAGATTGGAGGGCTATATTATGAAAGATGTAAAAGTTTTAAAAAAAGAATATGAAAATGCTTGGACTAAATATGAAGAGCAGGATTTAAAACAAGTGTTTTCATTAAGTGATAGATATAGGGAGTTCATGTCATTGGCGAAAACTGAGAGAGAATGTGTTAAGGTTTTAGCTGATATGGCAGAAAGTAAAGGGTTTAAAAATTTTTATGAAGTTATTAAAAATAAAGAAGAAGTGGTAGCTGGGGACAAACTTTATTCTATAAACATGGATAAAACAATAACTTTAATAAAAGTAGGTTCAGAACCATTAGAAAATGGATTAAGAATAATAGGAGCTCACATAGATTCTCCAAGAATGGATGTTAAGCAAAATCCATTGTATGAAGATTCAGGATTAGCATTATTAGATACTCATTATTACGGAGGAATAAAAAAATATCAATGGGTAACTATACCACTAGCAATACATGGTGTTGTTATAAAAAAAGATGGCACTAAGGTAGATGTTAAAATAGGTGAAGATGAAAATGATCCTGTTTTAGGAGTTTCAGATCTTTTAGCCCATTTATCAGCAGATCAAATGGATAAAAAAGGAGCTAAAGTAGTAGAAGGGGAAGACCTAAATGTTTTAGTAGGAAGTATGCCATTAAAAGGAACTGAGGAAAAAGAGGCTGTTAAAGCTAATATATTAGTTTTATTAAATGAAAAATATGGCATAACTGAAGAAGATTTTGTATCAGCTGAGTTAGAAGTAGTTCCTGCTGGTAAGGCAAGAGACTATGGTTTAGATAGAAGTATGATTTTAGCTTATGGACATGATGATAGAATATGTGCATATACTTCAGCAGAAGCTTTAATGGATTTAGAAAATGTTGATAAAACATGTGTAGCATTATTAGTTGATAAAGAAGAAATAGGTAGTGTGGGAGCTACAGGTATGCAATCAAGATTTTTTGAAAATATAATTGCAGAACTTATGGATAGAAAAGGAGAATATTCTGAGTTAAAGCTTAGAAGATGTCTTCAAAATTCAATGATGCTATCAGCTGATGTTACTGCAGCTTTTGATCCAAACTACCCTTCTGTATGTGAAAAGAAAAATACAGCTTATTTTGGACATGGAGTAGTATTTAGCAAATATACAGGTGCTAGAGGAAAAGCAGGTTGTAATGATGCTAATGCAGAATATATAGCTCATTTAAGAAATATAATGGATAAAAACGGTGTTGTATGGCAAACTGCAGAGCTTGGAAAGGTAGATCAAGGTGGCGGTGGTACAATCGCTTATATCTTAGCTCAATATAATATGGAAGTTATTGATTGTGGAGTAGCTTTACAAAATATGCATGCACCATTAGAGGTAGCATCTAAAGCAGATTTATATGAAACTAAAAAATGTTATAAGGCATTTTTTGAAGAAGCATAATCATTAATTTAAAAAAGGCTGTATCAAAATATCTAATATAACATATATAATTAAATTTTAATATTATATTAGATATATTTATGGTACAGTCTTTTTTATAGTAAAAAAATTTATTTGATAAGGGTTTATATATGAATAAAATATTAAAGGGAAATTTAGTTTTTTTAAGTATTCTATTGTTATTAACATTAGTTTTTATAAAGAACTATAATAAAATTATATTATTTATTTTAATTTTGACTTTTTATCTTGAAATAATATTTATAACAAGAGAATTTCTTAAATATATTAATTTAGATGAGGTTACAAAAGAAAAGAAGGTTTCTAATAGAGGTTACAATAAAAATAAATTTATTAAGAAAGTTTTCTCAGGAGAAAAACTTGATCCATTGAGAAATATTTATACTAGATTTGAAGTTAAGAATAATCTTGAAATGTGGAAAGGACCATATACACTATTCCTAATTGATTTAAGAAAATTTAGTTTAATAAATGATGCTTTGGGAAGAGATAAAGGTGATGAGGCTTTAAGAGAATTTGGTAAGGTTTTAAGTAATATATCAAAAATCTTATCCACTAAAAATTTATATGGCGTATATGAAGGTGATGAATTCTTAATTGCAATTAATAGTAATAATAAGCAAGATATAATAGAACTTTTAAATAAGTTAGAAGTTTTAAAAGAATTAAATTTAAATAGTCTTAATAAACAAATTGAAATTGGGTTTAATATAGGCTATTCTATAAATTTAGGAAATAAAAGTTTTGAAGAAATAATTGAAGAAGTATTTTTTGCTAAGGAAATGGCTAAAAAAGAATCTTTTAGTTCTTCTATGGAATATACAGAAACACTAAAGGATATAAGAATAAAGAATAATCTAATAAAAAAAGATATTAAAGATGTATTGATAAATAAAAAGTTATATACTGCTTATCAACCTCAAATATCATCTTTAGATAATAAAATAAAAGGTTATGAAACTCTTATACGATGGGATCATGAAATATTAGGTTCTATACCAGCTAGTGATATAGTTAAAACATTAGAAGAAATAGATTCTATTAAGGATTTAGATTTATATGTTTTTGAATCAACCTGTGAATTTCAAAGTAGGTTAATTCAAAATAATATTGAGTTACAATGTTCAGTTAACATATCAATAAACACCTTAAAACATAGAGGGGTAGGATCTAATCTTTATAAGATAAGTAAAAAGTATAATCTTAAACCAGAAAATATTACCTTAGAGATTTTAGAGAATGCTGATCTAGAGGTTAGTGGAAATGCTATAAATGAAATTATTAAACTTAAAAAATATGGATTTAAAATATCTATAGATGATTTTGGAAAAGGTTATTCATCTATAAATAGAGTATTAAAGATACCTTTTGATCAAATAAAAATACCAAAAGACTTTATATCAGATATACCTAATAGTAAATATATAGCCATAATAAATTCAATTTCAAATTTTGCTAAGACTTTAGGAGCTGAACTTGTTATTGAAGGGGTTGAAAGCAAGGAATACTACGATTTTTTCAAATTATTAGATTTTGATATTATTCAGGGCTTTTATTTTTCAAAAGCATTAAATGAAAAAGAGTTCTTAGAATATGTAAATAATTTAGGTGTTAGTATATCAATATAGGATTATTTAAATTTATTGTTTGATTTAAGTTATTATTTCAATATGTTTCTATTTAGGATATAATTAATTGTGTAAATGTTTAGAAAAAGAAAGAAAATTTTACGAAAAATAAACATAGTTACTTTGTTTGTTTAGGGAAAAAGGGGAGAGTCAAATGAAAATAGCATTAATAGCACATGATAAGAAAAAAGAAGAAATGATAGAGCTTGCAAAAGATTTTGAAGATAAGTTAAGTAAACATATACTTGTTGCAACAGGTACTACAGGGCTTAAAGTTATGCAAAATACATCTTTAGAAGTTAAAAGATGCAAAAGTGGTCCACTAGGAGGAGATCAAGAAATAGGAGCAATGGTAGCGAACCATGATGTTGATATGGTAATTTTCTTAAGAGATCCATTAACAGCTCAACCTCATGAACCAGATATTAGTGCATTACTTAGACTTTGTGATGTTTACAAGGTTCCATTAGCTACAAATACAGAAAGCGCTAAGCTTATAATGGCTGATATTTAGCAAAAACATCAAGTTCAATCACCTAATTTTGTTAATCTAATATCATGATTACATATTTAATCATGGTATGATTTTGATATAAAATTAAGGTGATTTTTTTGTTAGAAAAATAATTTTGAAAATTAGTTTAATAATTTAAGTATTAATATAAATAAAAACTCAAGTAAAGGAACATTAAAATGCATGGCAATATAAATTTACAGATGAGCAATTGGATTATCCTTGTGTCAACAATCTTGACAATAAAATATATTTTAGAGAATTTAATAGAGTTATGCAACTTTAATAAAAAAATAGGATTAACAACTAAAGAGACCATAAAAAAAGTAATAGTATTTTTTATATTAACAGTAAGTATGGTTATTATTATAGGAATTACTTTCCCATATTTTAAGTGGAAATTTTTATATGCTATCAGCATTGGAAATCTTACATTAATAGTAGCTTTTACACAGCTTTTCTTTGGTATAATATTTACTTTATTTATAAATAGAAAAAAATATAAAGTTAAATAAAGAATATATTTAGATATAAATATAGTTAAATTATTTTAAAAGAGAAGCTAAGTAGTAAATCTTATTTTTTATTAGATAATAACCATAAAATCGCACCGAGAATATAATGAATTATAGAACATTAAAAAGGAAGCGATTATATGTATGATTGGAATATGTTAAAGAACTATAGATTATGGTTGGCTATCTTTGCTTTAATACCTTTAGTACTTGAAGGATTTAATTTGAGTATTTTACCATCAAATTACAATGAAATAGTAACTTTAATTTTATCAATATTAGTTATGGGAGGAATATTAAATAATCCTAATACTGATAAGGTAGAATTGAAAGATGATAAAGCATCAGAAAATTGCACAAAAAAAATAACTAGTTCAGAAGTAGAAGAAGAGAATAAATAGTAATAATCCATTGAATTTAAATTTTTGCTGTATTAAAATTAAAGTATCAGAAGTAATGTGTTGAAGAATAGGAGATGTTTTATATGGCAAAAGAAATAATAAAAACAAACAAAGCACCAGATGCAATTGGACCTTATTCACAAGGAATAAAAATAGGAGATTTTGTTTATACTTCAGGACAAATTCCACTAAATCCTGAAACAGGGGTAATGGCAGGATCAATTGAAGAACAAACAGCTCAATCTTTAGAAAATGTAAAGGCTATCTTAGAAGCTGCGGGAACTTCTATGGATAAAGTAATAAAAACTACAGTATTCTTAAGTGATATGAATGATTTTGTAAGAATGAATGAAGTATATGCTACTTATTTTACAGAAAATCAACCAGCAAGAAGTGCTGTAGAGGTTGCTAAATTACCTAAAGATGCTAAAATAGAGATTGAAGTTATAGCTACTTTAAAATAGTTTCTATATCTTCATAATTAGCAAGATAGGGGAGATTTTACTTATGAATTATAAGACTACAGGAGTTTGTGCTAAGGAGATTAATTTTGAAATCGAAGATAACAAAATAAAAAATGTTAATTTTGTTAATGGTTGTCCAGGAAATTTAATGGGAGTTTCTAAACTTGTTGAAGGAATGGATGTTGATGAAGCTATTTCTAAATTAAAAGGAATAGATTGCAGAGGAAAAGGAACATCTTGTCCAGATCAACTTGCAAAAGCTTTAGAAGAATATAAGAATAGTGTAAAATAAGATCATAAATTATGGTATTTAAGTTATTTTTACCTGAAATTTAAGTATGTTCTCTAAATAGAAAAAGTGACTATATAATTTATATAGCCACTTTTTTATTATCTAACATATGCTTTTATAGTTACCAACTCTTTTCCTACGGACTTGCCGTAAGGAGTTATTGTATATTCTTTTACACATTCAGGTATTATAAAAGTTTCAGCATAGTGAACAATAAAAGGGTCAAAAGAGTTTGTTGGACTTTCAACAATTGCTTCAGCTCCTTCTACAAGATTTAGTACATTTACGCTTTGATTTGTTGAGTGTATTACTGATTCTGAAAATCTATGTCTTCTTGTTTCAATAAATTCTCTTTCGTGTAACCCTGTCTTTTCTTCTTTTATATTATGGGTTTTATAGATTATGCTTATATCATTAATTAAATTTTCTTTTACCCAAGAAGTAGTTCTATCCCATTGAATATTTTTTTCACCGTGATCTAAATGTATAGGTCTTGGTAAACCATCTAGTCCAAGTCTTCCCCAGTCCCACAATTTAAATGTAAATATATAAGGAGTAGCACTTATTTCTAGTACCATAGTTCCAGAACCAGAGCAGTGAACGGTACCTGCAGGTATTAAAAAGTGATCATGCTTTTTAGCGGGAAATTTATTTATATATTTATCTGTCGGGAATAGGATTTCACCTTTTTCTGAGAGTTTTAAATCTCTAATCATATGATTTTTATTTATATTTTCTTTTAAACCTAAATATACATAAGCATCTTCTTCACAGTCTAATATATAATAGCTCTCATCCTGAGTATAGTGCATTCCAAAGTTCTCTTGAATATATTCTGTTAATGGATGAACTTGAAGAGAAAGGTTTTGACCGCCCATAGTGTCTAAAAAATCAAATCTAATAGGGAATTCACAACCAAATCTAGCATGTACCTTTTCGCCAAGGAGTTTTTGAGGGTTTATAAGTACTAAGTTAATTGCAGGAATTTCAATTTTTATTTCTCCAAATTGAAGATAGAGACTATTTTCTTCAGGCACTCCATCAAAACTCCAAGCATAATTTTCTGAAGTTTTATCTAAATCAAAAACTTCCTTCATCCATTGACCACCCCATACTCCAGGATCAAAATAAGGAACTACTCTAAATGGTTTTGATAAAATTTGGTTTAAGCCATTAAAAAAAGCCTTTGAAGTTATCATTTTAGGATTATTTTGAATATTAGTATCTAAAATATAATCTATTCTAGAAAAAAGAGATTTTTTATGTTTATCCATCATTCTCCATTCTAGAAAAAAACCTCTTTTATATTTTTTTAGAATTTGATCAGTTTCATTATTAGCTTTCCAGTTTCCCATACCATTTCTATATCTCATTTGTATTTCCCATCTTGCAAGATCAGAAAATATAAGTATATCTCCTTGAGTAATTAGAGAAGCACCAGTACCATATATAATTATAAGACCAGCAGTATGATTAGAGATTATGTTTCTTGCTTCTTTTAGTTTTTCTTCTGGGAAAAATTCTGAAAGCTTTTTATTATTCATAACACCAAAAACTCTATCTTCTGTGATGAAGTTTTTAATTTTTTCATTTATTTCGTTGCTATTTAATGAAAAGTCATCAGATTTTATCATTTTAATAGGGTTAAGTTTAGAAAAAGCTTCTTTTATTTCTAATAAATCAACTCCTATGTAACAGTCTATAACTAGAACTGGATTAATTTTATTAAGATTATTTATATTATTTTGTATTTTTTCTATTATTGAATCATATCCTTGCCAAGCTTCTTCATTGAATCCCTTAATTTTATTTGTAGGATATTTATCATAATTATTATACTTATTAAACATAAAAACTCTCCCTTAAACTAATTTATATTATAGGATAATTTTACAATATGTAATTACATATATCAAGTTTTATGGGTTTATAACTATTAAAATACTATTAATAAATAATAAATGTATTTACATACACTTGAATAAGATATAAAATTTAAATGAGGTGATATTTATGAGGGATTATTTTATAGCCTTAGATGTAGGTGGAAGTTCTATTAAAAGTACAATAGTAGATAAGAAAGGGAATGTTATTACAAATATATGTGTAAGGGATTCATTAGCTAAAGAAAATAAAGAGGCTATTATAAAAAATTTTATTGAAATAATAAAATTGCATATTTCAGAAAGTGATAAATTAAGAGGTGTTTTAAAAGGTGTAGGTATTGCTTTCCCAGGTCCCTTTGATTATAAAAATGGAGTTTCTTTGATTAGAGGAATTGATAAGTACGAAAATTTATATAGTGTTAATATAGGAGAAGAATTAAAAAAAGTTTTTCCAAGTTTAGAATTTAGATTTAAAAACGATGCTCATTTATATGCCTTAGGAGAATGTAATTTCAGAGCAGGAAAAGATTTTAATAAACTTTTATGTATATGCATCGGTACTGGTATAGGTTCTGCTTTTGTTGAAAACAAAAGATTAATATATGGTGGTAATGGGATACCAGAAGAAGGATGGATATACAACAATTTATTTAAAGATTCTATAGCAGATGATTATATATCTGCAAGAGGATTATTAAAACTTTCAAAGGAATTTAAGTTAAATACTAATAGTGTAAAAGAGATTTATGACTTAGCTTGTAAAAGTGATAGTAGAGCTTTAGAGGTTTTTAATTCTTTTGGAAAGGATATAAAAGAATTAATGGAGCCTTATATAAAAAGGGGTGATATAGATGCTGTTATTATAGGAGGAAATATAGCTAAAGCATATGAATTTTTTAAAGAAGATTTGGAAAATATATGTATCAATAATAAGGTAAAAGTATTAATTAGTAAAGATTCAACAGAAAGCACTTTAATAGCTGTACCAATGCTATTTGAAGAGTAAAATATTAATAGGATTTTGGGAGGTGTACTGTATGTTAAAGAAAAAATGGAAGATACTTATTTTAAATCATAGTCATACTGATATAGGATATACTGATAGACAAGAAAAAATAGAGAGATATCATATAGAATATATTAAAGAAGCAATAAATATATTAAATGAAGCTTATGAAAATGGAAAAGAAGAGTGGCAAGGATTTAAATGGACTTGTGAAAGTTTTTGGTGTGTAGAAAGATTTTTAGAAGAAGCAAATGAAAAGGAATTAAGAGATTTTACTAAATATGTTAATTCAGGAAATATAGGATTAAGTTTAAACTATTTAAATTTAACAGATTTAATAAGTTATGATGTATTAAGAGATGTGTTTAATAGAACTGTTAAGAAGTTAGATGATTTAGGATTAAAAGCTAATTGTGCTATGACAGCAGATATAAATGGATATTCATGGGGTTATTCACAAGCACTTAAGGATAGTGGAGTAAATCTTTTATATTCATGTATTCATACTCATCATGGAATGTACCCTAATGGAAGAAAGCAGTATCCTTTTTATTGGGAGACTCCAAATGGGGACAAATTACTTTCATGGGTAGGAGAACATTATCATATTGGAAATGAACTGGGATTTTCTCAATTTAAAAGTTGGGAATACATGATAAAAGATGGATTAGATAGTAAGGATATTGGAGATTATGAGAGAGCCGAAAAAAGAATATTTAATTATTTAGAAAAATTTGAAGAGGAGGAATATCCTTTTGATTTTATTCCAATAACAGTTTCTGCACTTATGACAGATAATGCACCTCCTAGTTTTAAAGTTATTGAGTTTATAAATAGATGGAACAAGAAACATAAGGATAAGGTTTATCTTGAAATGGCAATTTTGGAAGATTTATTAGAAAATATAAATAGGTTTAAAGATTCCGGGTTAATACCAACTTATAAAGGGGATTGGACTGATTGGTGGGCTGATGGAACTGCATCAACTCCTGCAGCTGTCAAGCACTATAAAGAGGGAGTAAGACTATATAATTTATGTAAAAAGTTGGAACCAGAAAATAGGTTAGGAGATGAAATTTTAATGGATAAGGCTCTTAATAACTTTATGATGTACTCAGAACATACTTGGGGATACTCAGCTTCAATTACAGAGCCTTGGCATACAATGGTTAATAATCTTGATTTAAGAAAGCAATCTTTTGCTTCAAATGGTCATGAAGCGGCATCTAGAAATTTAGACAAAATAACATTTAAACTTGGTGAAACTGAACTTAAGATGTGGAGAGATGTAACTTTTAAAGTAGTAAATCCTCACAATGAGAAAAGAAGGGAAATAGCAAAGTTTTACTTAGAGATCTTATTTGGGCATGAAATTTTTGAAATAGTAGATAAAAATACTGGAGAAATTTATCCACATCAAATAGTTAGAGTTTCAAGAGGATATGAAATAAATGTTTTAGTTAATCTAGAACCTAAGGAAGAAAAGGAATTAATATTTAGGGATATTGACAAAGAAATTATTAAGACAACTGCAGGATATACTTTAACAGGAAGTGATGGAGTACAGGATTTAGTTGATAATAATAAGAAATTAGTTGTTACTAAAAATAGATTAGAATCTCCTTTCTTCAAAATAGTTTATAGTTTAGAAGATGGAATTACGGAATTCATTGATAAAGAAATTGGAAGGAATATTCAAAGAGAAGATAGAGTTACTAATGCTTTTACCCCTATATATGAGTTTAATCCACTTAAAGTAGACTATGCAAATGATAGAAGATTAATGGGAAGAAATAGGAAGTCATATAATAGTGTCAGGGATTTTGGAAAACTTAAAAATGTAAGTATATTAAATGAAGGTGATATCTTTGGAAGAGTAGAGCTTGAATATAAAGTAGAGGGATGCTCTAGTTATTTTGTAATATTAACTATTTACAAAGAGTTACCTAGGGTTGATATAGCTTGTAGAATTGGAAAAGATAATGTTCTAAATGCTGAAAATTTGTATATAGCACTTCCATTTACCATGAGCAAAAAAGAAGAACTTTATATAGATAAAACTGGATGCTATTTAAGACCTAGAATAGATCAACTTCCAAAGAGTTGTGTAGATTTTTATGCAATACAAAATGGAATAGTTCTAGAGGGAGAAGGTGAGTCACTTGCAATTTCCTCAAAGGATGCTCATATGGTATTTATGGGAGATATTAAGCCGCATGAAATAAATTTAAGTGGAGATCCTGGAGTAATAAATAATGATCTTATATACTCATGGGTTATGAATAATTATTGGGAAACAAATTTTAAAGCTTCTTTAGGAGGATTTTATGAATTTAATTATTCTATTTTTAAAGTTAAGGGAAAGGCTCCACAGGCATTCAATGAGATTATAAATCAAAACGAAGGAGTTGTTTGTTTTAATATGTGGAAATAAAAAAATATTAATTAAAAAGTAACCCTTTATATGCTTAGGGGTTACTTTTTCAGTTTTAATATATGTAATTATATTTTTGAAATAAATATATGATATAATTTTTATTAATAAAGAATCAGTTAGAAAAGGGTGTTTTTATGCATTTACATAATAAAATAGAAAATTATATACTAAATAAAATTGAGTCAGGAGAATTAGAAGAGGGTGAGTTACTTCCTACTGAAATGAATTTAGCAGAACGCTTCTCTGTAAGTAGACCAACTGTTAGGCAGGCTCTTAATAGTTTGGTTAATAAGGGGTATTTAAAGAGGGTTAAAGGCAGAGGTACTTTTGTTACAAAACCTAAAATAGTGCAGGATAATACAAGATTTATAGAAAGTTCCAATAGAGAAATGAATAATAAGGGTTTAAAGCCAATAACAAAGGTATTAGGTAAGGATATAATATTAGCTAATAGTAGAATAGCAGAAAAATTGGGAATAGGTGAAGGTGAAAAAGTTGTTAAAATAGAGAGGCTTAGGTTTGCTGAAAGAGAAAATAAAAGCGATAGTATAAGTCGTAAGCCAGTTTTATTAACTAATGTCTATTTACCTTATAAAGTAGCTAGAGATGTTTTAAATAATGATTTAGAAAATTTATCACTATATGATATTTTAGAAAGAATGGATTTAAAAGTTTGCAAAGTTATTAGAGAAATTGAAGCTAAAAATGCAGACTATAAAACAGCAAGACTTTTAGAAATAAGTGAAGGAAAGGCTATTCATTTTTTAGCATCAGTGGGTTATTTAAAAAATGGAGAAGCAATAGAGTATTCTGAAAGTATTTATCCAGGAGATAGAAATAAATTTATAGTAGAGTTAAATTTGAATTAAAAAGGGATATTAGTAAAACTAATATCCCTTTTTGTTTATTATAGTAAGTCATTTGATAAAGCAGCTGCTTTAGATAGTTTATTATCTATTGCTATTATTATTTGTCCTGCCTTATAAATATCACCAACTATAATTCCTCCAACTAAGATGTTGTCTTTGAAGAATAGTTTAGTATATTGACCTTTTGATTCATCTTTAGAACTTATTTTTTCATAAGAAGAATCATTAAATCTTATTAAACCAGCTGAGAATACATGAGTATTTAAAGCATCTAATATTATAGATGGTGTAAAGTTTTCAAATGCTTTTTCTGCGTCAGTTACATTTGCACCGGCAGTTTTACCCATTTCTATAGCTGCAGGCCAGTTTCCGTAAACAAGACCATTAAATTCAGCTACATCTCCACAAGCATATATGTCTTTAACACTTGTTTCCATTCTCTCATTAACAATAACACCTCTATTGCATTCAATTCCAGTTTCTTTAGCTAATTCTATATTACTTCTAATACCTGTTGAAACTAGAAGAATATCAGCATCTAAAGTTTTTCCGCTCTTTAAGTTTAAAGAAGTTAATTTGCCATCTTTAGTTATTATTTCAGTACATTCCTCTGATGTTATGAATGTTATTCCACAATTAGAAACTTGGTTTCTAAAGATATCAGCACCTTCTTGATCTAATTGGTTATTCATAAGGTTTGGTAAGAATTCAACTACTGTAACATCTAATCCAGCAAGTTTCATTTCCCAAGCTGCTTCTAATCCAAGAGGACCAGCACCTATAACAACAGCCTTCTTAGCTTCTTTCATTTCTTCTTTAACATCAAAAGTATCTTTTAAATCTTTAATAGAGTAGATACCTTTAAACTCATGAATATTTTCACAATTTAAAGTAACTTCTTTATTATTATTTTTAACTTTAAATGGTGGAATAAAGTTATGGCTACCATTAGCTAATATAAGTTTAGTATATGGTATTTCAGTACCATCTTTTAAAATTACTTTTTTAGTATCTTTATCTATAGAAGTAACAGTAACTCCTAGTAATTCTTCTATATTATTTTCTTTGTACCAAGAAGATTTAGCTAAGTAGAAAGTATCTAAATTCATTTCTTCATTTAAAAGATCTGAAAGATTTGGTCTTGAGTAAGAAGATACTTCTTCACTTGAAAGTAATTTAACAGAAGCTGTACTGTTTATTTCTCTTATGGTTTTAGCAGCGTAGAATCCAGCAGCGCCATTACCTATAATAACGAAGTTATCATCAGTATCATTCTTTTCAAAAATATCCATTTCCACTTCTATAAATTGTTCTTTTCCAGCGCCACAAACAGGGCAAACTTCAGGGCATACTGGACTTTCGAATATTTCACCACAAACTAAGCATTTCCAGTATCTTGTTTTACCATTTCCAGTTAATACTTCTTTAGTTTCTGTAGCATTATTTGGAGCATAATCAAGTTCCTTTTCTCCAAACATAGTTCTTGAGAAATCTCTACCAAATTCAAAAGCTTCTTTTAATTCAGTTGTTGATGGTTTAAATTTAATTCTTAAACCAGGTCCAAATATATTCATTTTTAATTCTTTTAATCTAGCTTCTATTCTTGGAACAGCTTCACCACTCCAACCAAATGAACCAAAGGCTGCAGCATATTTTCCACCATGAATAATAGGGTTTAAGTTAGCTAAAAGAATTCTAATAGGAGGTAATAATTCTCCAACTATTGTTGGTGATCCAAATAATATACCGTCTGATTCTCCTATGTCAGCTAATACATCTTCTTGCTTGCTATAAGTTAAATCATATAATTTAACTTCAACATTGTGTTCAGATTGTATTCCCTTAGCTATTTCTTCAGCTAATTCTTTAGTATAGCCATAAGCTGATACATAAGGAATGGTAACTTTCTTATCTCCATTTATTTTAGGCTCTACTGGAGTACTCCATTCTTTATAAGTATTTATTATCTTCCAAGGATCTTGTCTAAGAATAGGACCATGACCTGGGCATACAAGTTCTATATCTAAATCTTTAATCTTATCTATAGCTTTTAAAACATATGGTTTGTATGGTCCAAAGATACAATCATAGTAGTATCTTAAGGCATCTAAATATTCTTCTTCATTAGGAATTAAGTCATTAAACACTTCTTCGCAAGAGTAGTGACTTCCAAAAGAGTCACAAGTTATTAAAGCTTTATCCTCTGGGATATAAGTGTACATTGAATCTGGCCAATGTAAAAATGGTGCAGAGATAAATTGTAATGTTTTGTTTCCTAATGAAATTGTGTCATTGTCTCCAACAACTATATATTCAAAATCTTTATTAACTATGTCTTTTAAGAATTCTATAGCTTGCATTGAACCTATAACTTTAGCTTTAGGAGATAATTCAAGTAATTTTTCAACAGATCCAGCATGGTCAGGCTCTGTATGATCAACAACTATGTAATCTATTGATTTAGGATCAACACCTAAGCTATTAAGTTTTGCTAGATAATCATCAAAACATTTTTCTTTTACTGTTTCAAATACAGCTATTTTTTCACTACCTTTAACAACATATGAGTTATAAGTAGTTCCGTAAGGAGTGTACATAATAATATCAAAAACTCTTAATTCAGGATCTAAAGATCCAACCCAATAAATATCTTTTTTTACTTCTAAATAATTCATAAAAACACCACCTAATATATGTTAAAATTATAACAATCAAAATCAACTAATATTAATTATTAATTAATACCTACAATTAAATTATATTCTTTTTCTTTGAAATGTAAATACTTTTTTTAATAAAATATTAAATTATTTAAGATCATAAAAAAATAATGGTAATTTGGCAGTTAAACCATATTACCATTATTTTAATCATTAATATTATTTTTTATTACAGTTATATTTTTTTAGAAATTTTTCAAGATATTCTTCTGGCATACTCATGCATCCAACATGACCATGTCTTTCATCTCCTTCATGATCTCCATGAAAATCTGAACCACATGTTATAAGAAGATCATGATGAACAGCATATGAAATAAAGAAGTCAGTATCTTTTTTAGTGTTTTGATAGTAAATAGCTTCTATACCATCGAAAGGAAATTTCATAACTTCCTGTACTGGAACTCTTTTTATAAGCTTTGGATGAGCAAGAACTGTTATAGCATTATTAGCTTTTAATATATTTATTCCTTCTTCTACAGAGATTTTTTTGTTAGGAACATAAGCTGGGCTATCATTTCCTATGAAGTTATCAAATATATATTCCCAATCATAAGGATAACCAGCTTCTATTATGCATTGAGCTATATGAGGTCTAGCAACAACACCTTTTCCCTTTGCTAAGACATCTTTATAATCAAGTTTGATATTAAAATATTTTTCTAAATTAGCTACGATTTTTTTTGCTCTACCAATTCTAGAATCTTTTAATTCATTTAAGAACTTTTGAAAATCTTCGGATTTATAAGAATCATCTCTAAAATATCCTAGTACATGAACTGTAGACCCCTTGTGCTCACAACTAAGTTCTATTCCAGGAATAAATTGAATATCTAGTTCTTTTGCGGCTTCTTTTGCTTCATCAAGACCAGAAGTTATATCATGATCTGTTAAAGCTATTAAGGATATACCTGCTTTTTTAGCTTCAGCAATTACCTCTTTTGGAGATAGTGTTCCGTCAGAAGCTAATGAGTGACAATGAAATTCTGCATTAATATTAATAGTAAACCCTCCTTTAAAACTGAAAAAATCAATGTATGTATAATAATTATTTGAATAATATTGTTAATTTTAAAAAATTTGTAGTATAAATATTTTAACACATAAATGAGAATAAAATAAATTAATTTTTAACTTTAAATTAAGTAATAACAATACTTAAGATTATTAATTAGAAGATTCAAATATATAAATGGTATAAAATTCATATTTTTTTTTAGGTGTTTTTGATATAATGATTTTAAACTAAATATTTTAGAGGTGAATTAATGTTTTTAATGATAGATAACTATGATTCCTTCGTGTTTAATTTGCTTAGGTATTTTAAGGAATTAAATGAGGATGTAAAGATAAAGAGGAATGATAAAATAACTATAGAAGAAATAAAAAGATTGAATCCAGAGGGAATAATAATATCTCCAGGACCTAAAGCACCTAAGGATATGAAAGAATGTTTAAATATTATAGAGGAATTTAAGGGGAAGATTCCTATTTTAGGTGTATGTCTTGGTCACCAATGTATTGGATATTCCTTTGGAAGTAAAATAAAAAAAGGGGATTTTCCAGTCCATGGAAAAGTGAGTAAAATAACTCATGACGGAAAAGGGATTTTTAAGGGAATCAAAAATAATATAAATGTAACTAGATATCATTCTTTAGTAGTTGATAGAAATTCTTTAGGAGAAGATTTAGAGATAACTGCCTTAAGTGATGATGGGGTAGTTATGGGAATAAGGCATAAAAGGTACAATATAGAAGGAGTACAGTTTCATCCAGAGGCTGTTTTAACTGAATATGGCCATGAAATGCTTAAAAATTTTATTGATAATGCTAGGAAATTTAATATTATAGAAAGGTGAGTAATTTGAATTTTGAAATTAAGGAAATAGAAAATAAGCTTAAGCCACATGAAGTATATTCTTTATTTAAAGATGAAATAAACAGTATATTTTTAGATAGTTCAAAGGAAGATAGCGAATTTTCTTTATATTCATTTATAGGATTAAATCCTTTTAAAAAGTTTAGCTCTAAGGGAAATGAGATTTTTATAGATGAAAAACTAGTCTTAGGAGATCCTTTTAAAAAATTAGAAGAGCTTATTTTAGAATATAAAATAAATTATAATAGTGAGATACCTTTTTTAGGAGGTGCTATGGGCTATTTTTCTTATGATATAGGGAGAGTTATTGAAGATATGCCTAAAAGTGCTAAGGATGATGTGTGTATTCCAGATAGTTATTTTTTATTTTATGATAATGTAATAATATTTGATTTGAGAAATCAAAAAACATATATAACAGCCCTAGGAATTAAGGAAAAGTCAGAAAAAAGTATAGCTAATATTTATGAAAGAATAAAAGATAAGGATATAAATTTAAATATCAGCTTAGATAAAAATACTGAGTTTACTTCAAATTTTTCAAGAGAAGAATATATAAATTCAGTAAAAAAGGTTAAAGAGTACATAAAAGAAGGGCATACATATATTGCAAACCTAACACAGAGATTTTCCTGTGATTTTAATTCTGATCCTTTTGATACATATATAAGTTTAAGAAGTATAAATAAAGCCCCTTTTTCCTGTTATTTAAATTTAGAAGGTTTTCAAATTATAAGTTCTTCTCCTGAAAGGTTTTTAAAGGTGTTTAATAATAAGGTTGAAACAAGACCAATTAAAGGCACAAGACCAAGAGGAAAAGATAAATTAGAAGATGAAAAGAATAAAAAAGAACTTTTAAATAGTGAAAAGGATAAGTCAGAGCTTTTAATGATTGTTGATTTAGAGAGAAATGACTTAAGTAAGGTATGCAAACCTTTTTCTGTGAAGGTTACAGAATTATTTAAATTAGAGGAATATGCTACAGTATTTCACTTAGTTTCCACAGTTATAGGAGAACTAAAGGAAGATGTTAGTTCTGTAAAATGTATAAGAGAATGTTTTCCAGGAGGTTCTATAACAGGTGCTCCTAAAATAAGAAGTATGGAGATAATAGAGGAATTAGAAGGCCTTAGAAGAGGAATTTATACTGGGGCCATAGGTTATTTTGATTTAAGAGGGAATTGTGATTTTAATATAGTAATAAGAACTATATTAACAAAAGATAATAATGCCTATTTTGGAGTAGGTGGAGGCATAACTATTGAATCAGAAGAAGAGATGGAATATGAGGAAACTTTAGATAAGGCAAAGGCTTTAATGAGAGTATTATAATTAGGTTGTGATATAAAGTGATTTATATAGGAGAAAATAAAAAAGGTTATAGTATGGTTGAAAAATGTTCACTTACCATAGATTCTTCTGTTTTTTTTGGACGGGGAATTTTTGAAACTATACTTGTATTAAATAATGGAGTGTTTTTAAAGGAACATCTAGAAAGACTAAAACATGGATGCTTAAATTTAAATATTCCTTTTAATATTAATGAAGAGGAATTAAGAGAGTTTATTAAAAATGAAAAAATAAGAAATAAAGCTTTAAAGATAACTCTTACTGAAAAAAATATAATTTATTCAACTAGAGATATTCCTTATGGCATAGAAGATTACAATAGAGGATTTTCTCTAAAGCTTAGTGAAGTAAGAAGAAATAGCACATCTAAGTTAACTTATTTAAAAAGCACTTGCTATATTGAAAATATTATGGAAAAGGAAAAGGCTAAAGATGAAGGCTTTGATGAAGTGATATTTTTAAATGAAAGAGGAGAGCTAACAGAAGGGGCTACTAGTAATATATATTTTATTAAGAATAATAAGATATGTACTCCAAAGGTTAGCTGTGGGCTTTTAGATGGAATAATTAGAGGATGGATAAAGAATAACTTTCAAGTTGAAGAAGGATGTTATAATATAGAAGACTTAAGAAATAGTGAAGGGATTTTTATAAGTAATTCTCTTCTTGGAATAATGAGAGTAAGTCAATTTGAAGAAGAATTTTTTGGGGAAAAAGATTTAATAGAAGAAATAAAAAGTAAATATGAAAGTTCTATTATAAGCTTTTAAATATGGAGGGCAAAATGATCGATAAAGATAAGATAAGAGAAGGAATGAAACTAATACTTGAAGCAATAGGAGAAGATGTTAATAGAGAAGGCTTAATAGAAACTCCAGATAGAATTGCAAGAATGTATGAAGAAATATTTTCAGGAATAGGAATGAATGCAAAGGAGCATTTAAGTAAAACTTTTGAAGTTCATAGCAATGATCTTGTTTTAGAAAAGGATATAACTTTCTATTCTATGTGTGAGCATCATTTAGTTCCTTTCTATGGAAAAGTTCATATAGCATATATACCAAATGGAAGAGTTGTAGGTTTATCTAAACTTGCTAGATGTGTTGAGGTTTATTCAAAAAAACCACAACTTCAAGAAAGGCTTACAACGGAAATAGCTGATTCTATAATGGAATACTTAGATGCACAAGGTGTAATGGTAGTTGTAGAAGGTGAACATATGTGTATGACCATGAGAGGTGTTAGAAAACCAGGTGCAAAAACAGTAACAACAACTTATAGAGGAAAGTTCTTAGAAGATGAAAGCTTAAAAAATGATGTTTTTAGAATGATTTCTATGTAGATCTTAATTCTTTGAGGTGTTTATTATGGAGAGAATAAATAAGATACTTAATAATAGTAAGTATAAAGACTATTTAAATAAGAATTCTTTCTGTGAAAAGGATAGGATTTTTTGTAAACATAACTTAGAGCATTTTTTAGATGTATCAAGAATTGCCTACATAATGGTCTTAGAGGAAAATATGAATGTGTCTAAGGAAATTATATATGCAATAGGACTTCTCCATGATATAGGACGATGGGTAGAATATGAAGGTGGAGAAAAACATAATAAAGCTTCTTATAAATTGAGTTTGGATATTTTAAAGGAATGTGATTTTAATAAAGAGGAAATAGAGATTATTTTAAGTGGAATTTTAAATCACAGAAATAGTGAAGCAGAAGGATTAGATAAAATTATTTACTTAGCTGATAAAAAATCAAGAAGCTGTTTTTTATGTAATGCTGAAAAACTTTGTAAGTGGAGCAAAGAAAAAAAGAATTTAGACATAATTATTTAAGGGGGAACTTTTGTGAAAATAGGAAATAAAGAGTTTGAAATAGGAAAAAGAACATACATAATGGGAATTTTAAATGTGACTCCAGATTCATTTTCAGATGGTGGAAAATATAATGATATTGAGTTAGCTCTAAAGAGAGCTGAGAAGATGATTAATGATGGTGTTGACATAATAGATATTGGAGGAGAGTCAACAAGACCAACTCATACACCAGTTGGTGAAGAAGAAGAACTAAATAGAGTAGTACCTGTAATAAAAGCCTTAAGAGAAAAATTTGATATACCTATATCAGTTGATACATATAAGGGAAGAGTGGCAGAGGAAGCTATAAAAGCAGGTGCAGACTTAATAAATGATGTATGGGGTTTTAAAAAGGATAAATATATGGCTACTGTGGCTGCTAAATATGGAGTACCTTGTTGCATAATGCATAATAGAAATGATAATGAATATGGTGATGACATCATAGAAACTATGAAATTTGATATGGAAGAATGTATAAAGATAGCCCTAGATGCTGGAGTTAAGAAAGAAAATATAATTTTAGACCCAGGTATAGGTTTTGCAAAGGATTATGAGCAAAACTTAGAAGTATTAAATAGATTAGATGAGTTCTGCAATATGGACTATCCAGTTTTATTAGGAACATCAAGAAAATCAGTAATAGGTAATACTTTAAATCTTCCAACAGATGAAAGATTAGAAGGGACTTTAGCTACAACTACTCTTGGAATAATTAAAGGGTGTGAATTTGTAAGAGTTCATGATGTTTTAGAAAACAAGAGAAATGCCCTTATGACTGATGCTATGGTAAGAAGATAGGAGTTAATTTTCATGGATAAAATTATTATTAAAGATTTTGAGGTTTTTGGTAATCATGGAGTCTTTGAAGAGGAGAAGAGACTTGGACAAAAATTTGTTTTAAGCATAGAACTTTTCTTAGATACTAGAGAGGCTGGAGTTACTGGAGATTTAAGTAAATCTGTTCATTATGGAGAACTTGCACATAAGGTTGAAGAAGAGTTTAAAAAGCAAAGCTATGATTTAATAGAAACTGCAGCAGAAAAATTATGTGAGTTTATATTATTAGAATACCCTCTTGTAAAAAAAGTGAAAGTTTCTTTAAAGAAACCATGGGCACCTATATTAAGAAGTTTAGATACTGTATCTATTGAAATAGAGAGAGGATGGAATGAGGCATACCTTTCATATGGATCTAATATAGGAGATAAAAAATATTATATAGAAGAAGCTTTAAATGAAATAAATAAGGCATATCATACTGAAATTATAAAAAGATCTAATTTAATTGAGACAGAACCTTGGGGATATACTAAGCAGGATGAATTTTTAAATGGTGCTTGCAAAATAAAAACTCTTTTAAGCCCTAAGGAATTAATAAAGTTTTTATTAAGTGTAGAGCAAAAGCTTAAAAGAGAGAGAAAGATTAAGTGGGGTCCTAGAACAATAGATTTAGATATAATATTTTTTAATGATTTAATAAGTGAAGATGAAGAGATTATACTTCCACATCCAAGAATGCATGAAAGAAGTTTTGTTTTAGAGCCATTAAATGAAATTGCTCCTTATAAGATTCATCCCTTATATAGAAAGCGTGTATTTGAACTTTTAGAAGAATTAAATAAAAACAAATAAATATAAACAATCTATTATTAATAAAGATATAGAATTTAGTATAAATCACTACTAAATACTATATCTTTTTTTATTGTTTTTTATTAAACACATATTGGCAGAATGGTTCTAATTTAAAGGAATTAGGAATATCTTTTAAACTTAAGTAATCCTTGCTTACATCACTATCCCAAGGATAAAGAGTTATTAAATCATCTCCATAAATATCTATTACATACTTTTCACTATTTAAATCAATAAAAATTTTATATAAAGGTTTATTAGGTAAAGGTTCCTCATTTATAAAGTTAGAATCTTTTAGGCTTTTTAATAAGTCATCAATAATTCTTACATCTTCATTATCAACAATTACTTCACTATAAATATTCATATCTAATAATCTGATTTTTATATTATTCTTAGAAACTAGTTCACTTAAATTTTTAGTGTGATAGTTTAAAGAAGGTTTTTCCTTGGAAGGAATATTAATTTTAGAACATGAAATTAAAAGAAGAGAAAAACATAAGGTTATTAAAAATATTTTAGTAATTTTTTTTATCAAATTTATCACCTCCTTCAGTTTAATTTATGAAACTTATGTTTTTAGTAGAACTTTTTTTTAGAAAATGAATAATATATATTACAATTGTCCTTAGAATTAAGGAGGTGATTTATAGTGAAATATGCATTAGATATAAATGACTCCTATTTAAGAAAAGTGTTAATAAAAAAATTAAAGGAAGATGAAAATCTTACCATAGATTGTTTTAATGAAGAATGTTGCTTAGGAGAAAGTTTTTTTAAAAAAGTGTTATTATCTAATAATACAAAGGCAGATATATTTATAAGAATAACTAAGAGCATAGGAGAAGATAAGAGAATAGAAATCTTAGGTGATGATCAAATTCTTAGGCGTGTTGTATCCTTAAACTTAGAAGATATGGTTGATTATATAGGCCTTTCACAGATAAGTATTAAAAGTGGAAAAGGATTATATTTAGTAAAAAATTTAGACTCTTTATGCTTAATTATAAATATAAGTGATACTGAAGTGGAAAGTATAAATAAAGAAAAATTAGCAGATACACTATATAGAATAATTAATGAAGTAAGCTAATCTTATTTCTTTAATTAAGATGTTTAAGTATTAAGATTTTACTTTAGGTTCTATTTTAATTTAATATTGATTTGAAGATATATACTTAAAAAATCAACAGTAGTTTAAATATAGCCTTATTTTAAAGAAGTTTTATCAAGACTTAAACATAGAGTTTATAGTTTTTTGATATAACTTCTTTTAATTTGGAGGTTTCTCTATAAAAATTTTTATTCTCTAAAATACTAATATTATAATCAGTATTTTAAGGAATAAAATTAGTAGTAACAAATATTATTATGTTAAGCATTTTTAATTGATAAGATATATAAATAATATTTAAAGTTTATTATGCATATAAATCAATGAGTAGCAATATTTATGGGGGAAGTTATGGATATTATAGGCAGTATAAACACAAGGTTTATAAGCAAAAGTGAACAGAGTAAAAATGAAATCTTCAATAAAATAGATAACATGGTAAAAGGTGGAGGAAATATAATTAGGATGAATCTATCTCATGGCAAGCATAGAGATGTAGAATGTTGTATAGATTACATAAGAAGCAATCATAAGGATGTAAAAGTTCTTTTAGACTTACAGGGAAATAAGATTAGGGTAGCTAATAATATATATGGAACATTTAAGGTTAATGCAGGTGATTTAGTTTATTTTTGTTCAGAAGAAACTTATGATATTTATCTTAAGAATATTGATAAAAATAAGCTTATACCTTTAAATATAAAAAATAAGTTTATATATAACAATAACTTTAAAAAGATATATATGAAAGATGCCACTATGGAATTCATAGTAATAAGCAATAATAATGGATTAATAAAAACTAAGGTTAAATTAGGCGGTGTAGTTAGAAAAGAAAAGGGGTGTAATCTTCCGAATTTAGATAGGAAAAATTGGGGGGTAAGCGAAAAGGATTTAGAAGATATTAAATTTGCCATAGATAATAAAGTAGATATTATAGATTATTCTTATTGTTCTTATATGGAAGAATGTAGAGAGTTTAAAAATATTGTTTTTAGAAATTTAAAGTCGAATCAAGTTATTCCTAAATTGTGGGGGAAAATTGAAACTAATGAAGGAATAAATAATATTAAAGAAGTTGCTAAGGAATTAGATGGAATAGTTATAGCAAGAGGAGATTTAACAGCAGAAATTGGAATATTAAATGTTCCTATAGTGCAAGAAAAAATATTATATGCTTTAAAAAATGAGAATAAATCAATAATAGTAGCTACAAATGTACTTTCATCTATTAGGAATAAACAAAATAAACCTACAATAAATGAATTAAATGATATATATCATTTTATTAGGTGTGGTGTTACAGGATTTATGCTTACTGGAGAAACTAGCACTGGAGCAAATGAAGAATATGTTGTTACAACTTTAAAAAATAGTATAAAATATTATGAAAGAGTATTATCAAAAATAAAAAAGAGATCAAAGAGAGTCTAAAAAGACTTTCTTTGATCTTCTTTGTTTTTTATAAGACTATAAGATTTTCTTACTATTAAAAAGCTTAAATATCCTAGTAAAATACCTGTTAATACATCACTTGGATAATGAACTAGCAAGTATATTCTAGAAAAAGCTATTAGGGAAGCTAATGAATATATATATACTCTTATATTTTTAAAATAATAAGCTAACATAAATGCTGCTGCAAAGGATGCAGAAGTATGGCCAGAGGGCATAGAATAACTACTTGGTTTAGGTATAATTATATGCAAACCTTCATATGTAGCAAAGGGTCTAGATCTTTCTATAATATGTTTAAGAATTCCTTCACCAAGTATAGTGTTAACAATTAAAACAGCTAAGGTTAATAACCCTATTTTTCTATATTTTTTTGATATTATAAGTAAAATACTTATGGCAATCCATATAAATCCTAAATTACCTAATGAAGTGAAAAAAATCATTATTGGATTAAGAAACTTATTTTGAATATTATTTTGTATAAAATAAAGTATATTGATATCTATATTTTGAATGAAATTCATCCTATCACCTCCTGAAAGTAGTAAATATATTTTATTACTAAATTTTTAATAAGTCTACTATAAGTATGTAAATAAGTTTATAAAAAAAAGTAATATTATATAAAAAATATTCATTTAAAGAATTGGAGAAACAAAATATAATGTAGATGTAATAAAAAAAAGGAGGTCTAATATTGAGGAAATTAGAAAAATCTCTTTTAATTATAATAAGTGTATTACTTATTATATTTCTAATAATATTTAATATAATTAAAAATGGGAATTATGTAAAACGTTTAAAAAATAAAAATATAGAGCTAGTTTGGTATACCATTGGAATAGAACCTACTGATATGGACAGGGTTGAAAGTGAAATAAATAACTATTTAACTAAAAAAATAAATGCAACTATTGATATTAGATTTGTAGATTATGCTGATTTTACAAAGGTAATGAATAATAAAACTAAAGAAGGAGAAAATTTTGACCTTGTATTCACATCTTCTTGGGCTAATGATTATTATCCTAACGCAAAGGAAGGGAATTTTCTTAATTTAAATAATTTAATTAAAGAGTATGGAAATGATGTTTATAAAGCTCTTGATAAAAAGTTTTGGGATGGAGCAGAAATAGATGGTGCCATATATGCTATTCCAAATCAAAAAGAGATAGTTAATATGCCTATGTGGGTGTTTTCTAAAGAATATGTAGATAAATATAATATTCCATATAAGAATATAAAAACTTTAGAAGATTTAGAACCCTGGTTAAAGTTAATTAAAGAAAATGAAGAAGGGGTAATTCCTTTTTACGTTGATGATAGTTATTCAGTTCCTATGATTTGGGATCAATTAAGCCCTGCTTTAGGAATAAATTTAGAAAGTCATAACTTTGAGGTAGTAAATATATTTAAAACTGAAGAGATGATTAATAGTTTAAAGACTATGAGGAGATATAAGGAACTTGGATATACCAATACTAAAATTGGGAATGCTGGTGATTTTTCAACTAAAAGATTTGTAACTAAAGCTGATGGTCAGCCTTATGCTGAAAAAATTTGGTCTATTAAAAGTGGAGGAGAGGTTGTTGCTACACCAATTTTAGAAAGTTATATTACAAATGGATCAGTTAATGGTTCTATGATCGCTATATCAAAAAATTCAAAAAACCCTGAAAAAGCTATGGAGTTCTTAAATCTTTTAAATACAGATAAGTATTTAAGAAATCTTATTAATTATGGAATTGAAGGAGTTCACTATGAAAAGATTTCAAATAATAAAATTAGGCTTTTAGAAGAATCTAAAAATTATATGGTTGATTACTACACGTTAGGAAATTTATTTATAACATACGTATTAGAAGATGAACCAGAAAATAAATGGGATAAATTTAAAGAAGTTAATAATAATTCACATGTATCTCAAGCCTTGGGATTTAAGTTTGACACTAGTAAGGTAAGTGTTGAATTAGAGTCTGTAAATGCTGTCCTTGAAGAGTTTACAAGAAGTTTATATACTGGATTAGTAGATACAGATGAATATGTTTCAAAGCTTATTAACAAGCTTGAAAGTGCTGGAATAGATAAGGTAAAGGAAGAATTAGAAAGACAATTAAATGATTGGAAAATAAAAAAGCAGACTTTTTAGTCTGTTTTTTTATTTAAAGATATTACTTGAATGTTATCTATAACTGTAATGGTTCCAGTTTCTATCATAGGCTCAAGTATTTTTATTAATTTATTTATTTTTTCCTTACTTTCAATAACTTCTATTACTATAGGTAAGTTTCTAGCAAGTATTTCAATAAAATCAGAATGTATCTTATGGTGGCTATCTAAACCTTCAATTCCTCTTATTACAGTTGCTCCCAAGACATTTTCTTTTTTTAGTACTTTTAATATCTCTGAGTAAAGTGGTTCACCATTATACTTATCAGATTCATCAATAAATATTTTTAAAAAGCTACCTTTAAATTCATTTCTCATAAAATAATCCTCCTAAAAATTAAAATAATATTCTAGCAAGTTTTTGCCCTATTACAACAAACAATAAACTACAACATAAGTTTAATATTATATTTTCTATTCCTAAAGTGATATTACCATTAGTTAACATACTAACTGTTTCATAGGAAAAAGTAGAGAATGTAGTAAGACCACCCATAATGCCAGTAGTCAAAAAAAGTTTCATATTAGAGGAGATTAAGGCACTATCCATACTGAACTCCATAATGAAACCTATTAAAAGAGCACCTAAAATATTTGCAAGCAATGTACCATATGGAAAGTTTCCTCCAAAATTTTTAGCTGCAAAAATTGAAATAAGATATCTCAAGGATGCACCTAAAAATCCACCGAGTCCTACTATTAAAGCAAGTAAAAGTTTTTGCATTTTAATCATCTCCTTAAATGATTAATATTCTATATAAATATACTTTTTTATAATGTTAACAAATATTAAATAAAAAGTAAAATAATAAATATAAATACTAATAAATACAATTAAAAAGTTTAAAGAAGATATTTAGAGTTTTATTATATTGATCTATAAAACTAATGAAAATTAAGTAAAAATACTAAAAGTTTAAGGTTAAAAATATATTATCCACTTTAATCATATATGATTAAATAAAGAATAAAAATATTCAAATGATAATAGTTTTATTACAAATATTTCAAAATTTTTAAATTATTTAAAAAGTTAACAGAATATATATATAAAGATTTTAATATGAAAAACTCTTGAAAGCCAATGAAATAGCCACTTAGAGGTGAATATTTACAACTTTTTGGAAATATTGACTTTTTTATTGTTATGTTATAAATTAACTATAGAAACTTTAATTTACTTAAAGCTTCTCAAACAGAACACTAAAAAATATATGATTATCATATTAATTTTAATTACATTTGATAAAGCATATAATTATTGTAAACGTTTGTTTAGACTTTGTAATTAAGGGATCTAAATGGTGTAAAAATAGTAATATGAGGGGGAAAAAAAATGCTTAAACACAAAAAATTATTAGCATTAATTCTAGGAGGAGTAATGACTACATCTGTAATGCTTACAGGATGTGGCTCAAGTGACAAAAAAGCAGAGGGAGGAGCAGCAAGTGAAGAACCAGTTAACTTAGTATGGTATGTAATAGGGCAACCTCAAACTGATGGAGAATTAGTAGAAGAGGAAGTAAATAAATATATAAAAGACAAAATAAATGCTACTGTAGACATAAAACATATTGACTTTGGTGATTATACTCAAAAGATGAATGTATTAGCTAACTCAGGAGAAGATTATGATTTAGCATTTACATGTTCATGGGCTTTCCCATACTTAGAAAATGCTAGAAAAGGTGCTTTCCTTGAATTAAATGATTTATTAGATAAACAAGGAGCAGATCTTAAAGGGGTTATAGATGAAAGACTTTGGAAGGGTGCTGAGGTTGATGGAAAAATATACGCAGTTCCAAACCAAAAAGAAATAGCATTAGCACCTATGTGGGTATTTGATAAGGAGCTTGTTGAGAAATATGACATTCCATATCAAGACATACATTCAGTAGAAGATTTAGAACCATGGTTACAAATCATAAAAGAGAAGGAACCAGATTTTGTTCCATTCTACACTCAAGGAGATTCAATTCCATTAGAGTTTGACGAAATAATGAGACCTTTAGGAGTATTCTTTAATGATGATACTTTAACTGTACAAAATATGTACGAGACAGAAGAAATGAAAGCTATGATGACTAAGTTAAGAGAATACTATGAAAAGGGATATATAAATCAAGATGCAGCAGTTAATAATATGCAAAATGAAGTTAAGAGATTTGTATGGAAAGCTGATGGACAACCATATGCTGAAAATGGTTGGGGACAATCTTTAGGTAGAGAGGTTGTAACATCACCAATAATTCCTGCATATGTTACAAATAACTCAACAACTGGAGCTATGACTGCTATATCAGCAACATCTAAGAATCCAGAAAAGGCTATGGAACTTATAAATTTAGTAAATACTGATTCTACATTAAGAAATATGTTAATGTTTGGATTAGAAGGAAGTCATTACGAAAAGATTAATGATAAGCAAATTAAGAGACCAGAGAAAAATAGTTACAGCGTAACAAGCTGGGCTTATGGAAACTTATTTGATACTTATGTTTTAGATGTTGACCCAGAAGATAAATGGGATGCTTTTGAAGAGTTCAATCAAGGCGCAAAGACTTCAAAGATATTAGGATTTAAGTTTAATACAGAACCAGTTACAACTCAAATATCAGCAGTTAATAACGTATTACAAGAGTTTGAAAGATCTTTATACACAGGTTCAGTAGACCCAGTAAAAGGATTAGATGACTTAAATAAAAAGTTAGCTTCAGCTGGATTAGATGATATAAAAACTGAAATGCAAAAACAATTAGATGAATGGAAAGCTTCTAATAAATAATAAATTTTAAATAAAAAGAGTGGTTTTAAAATCACTCTTTTTTAGTTTTTAAATAATTAAATCTATTTTAGTTAAAATCAACTACTATAAAACAAAGTAAAATATTAAAAAAATAAATTTAATTAAGAAAATACTTAATTAAATATTGAATTTTTACAAAAATAGGAGTAGAATTTAATTAAGGAAATGCTTAATTAAAAATAAGAGGTGATTTATGGAAGAAAGAATAAAGATATTTAAAGCTTTAGGAGATGAAACTAGAATAAATATATTGCATCTTATAAATAAAAAATCTATGTGTGCAAAGGGGATAGCTAGAGAACTTAGCATTTCAGAATCTGCTGTATCTCAACAAATAAAAGTATTAAAAGATGCTAATCTTGTAATTGGATATAAAATAGGTTATCACATTGTTTATGATTTAAATATAGAACAGTTAGAAAGCATTAATATCTTAATTGATTATATCGTAAATGATGATAATAATATAAAAACAAAAGAAAATACTTATGAAAAATGCAATAAAATATGTAAACATGCTAAATGCATAAATAATAAAAATTTGAAGGAGGAAAATATAATGAGAATTTGTTTCCCAGTTAAAAATAATGAAGGAGTTAAAAGTGTACCATATGGTCATTTTGGTACTGCTCCAACTTTCGTAATATGTGATTTAGAAAAAGATGAAGTAACTACTGTAGGAAATGGTGACTTAGGTCATGAACATGGAAAATGTCAACCAATAAAAGCTTTATCAGGTGAAATTGTAGATGCTGTAGTTGTTGGTGGTATTGGCGCTGGTGCTATAAGTAAATTAAATTCTATGGGAATTAAAGTTTACAAAGCTATTGATGGAGATATAGAAGCTAATTTAGAAGCATTAAAAAAAGGTGAATTAAAAGAGTTTTCAAGTACACATACATGCAATCATCATGGATGCAGTCATTAATAAAGAAAAAGCGAGTTCTTTTTATTATTTAGAATAAAATATTTATAAGAAAAATACTAAAAGGTATTACATTTTAAAGATGTAGTACCTTTTTTATTTAAAAAAATTAATTTAAACATTAATAATTTTTTAAAAGGTTTATTATACAGAGAAGGTAAGTATTATTAAGTATATGTATTTTTAAAAATTATTTAATGTGGAGGATTAAAATTGGATATTGAGAAGTTTTTAAGGGAGATTAGAGAAAAAATAATTAATTATAGAAGGGATTTTCATAAATATCCTGAAAGTGCATGGAAAGAATTTAGAACATCTTCTTTAATTGGAAAACATTTAAGGGAAATGGGTTATGAAATAAAAATAGGAAAAGAAATAATAAGTGAAGAGCATAGGTTAGATGTACCAAATGAACTTGACTTAAAGAAAAGTTATGAAAAATCCTTAAAACAAGGTGCCTATAAAGAATTAAGTGATTATATGATTGGGGGATACACTGGAGTAGTTGGGATTTTACAAAATGGAGAAGGCCCAACTATTGCTTTAAGATTTGATATAGATGGAGTAAAAGTTCTTGAATGCGAAAATAATGAGCATTTTCCTTTTAAAAATGGATTTTCTTCTGTAAATAGGGGAGTTATGCATGCCTGTGGACATGATGGCCATATAGCTATTGGCCTTGGAGTTGCAGAAGGAATTATTAGATTTAAGGAATATTTTAATGGAACAATAAAGCTTATTTTTCAACCTGGAGAAGAAAGTGTATGTGGTGGAAATCCAATGGCTCAATCAGGAATCTTAGATGATGTAGATTATTTATTAAGTGGACACATAGGAATAAAGGCAAGGAAATCAGGAGAAATAATCTGTGGAACAAAGGGATTTTTAGCAACATCTAAAATTAATGCTGAATTTACAGGAAAGTCTTCCCATGCTGGAGTTGCACCTGAAAAAGGGCATAATGCTTTACTTTCTGCATCTACAGCAGTATTAAACTTAGATGCTATACCAAGAAATGGTGAAGGAATAACAAGAATAAATGTAGGAAAGTTAATTGCAGGTAGTGGTAGAAATGTAATTCCTGGAAAAGCTTTTATGGAAGTAGAGACTAGAGGAGAAACTACAGAATTAAATGAATATATGGAGAGTTATGCTACTAGAATTCTAAAAGCTTCTGCAGATATGCATGATAATCATGTGAAAATATCTTGTTTAGGAAGATCCATAAGTGGTAGTAGTGATAGAGAGTTAATTGATATTATTAAATGGGAGGCAAAAAATATAAATGATTATAATAATGTAATAGATGAAGAAGACTTTGGTGCTAGTGAAGATATATGTTATATGATGAAAAAAGTACAGAAAAATGAAGGAAAGTCATCTTATATAATGTTTGGAAGTGATTTAAAGGATGAACATCATTCTATTAGGTTTGATTTTAATGAAGAAGATCTGTTTCCAGCAATAAATTTATATTTAAGAGTAGTAATGAATCTTTGCAATAAAAAATAATAAAATTTTTAAAAGATGAATTATATTTAATAATTATTTTATGTATATATATGGACGTGTATAAAAATAACTTTTTATAAAACTTACAAACATATTCCGAGAATTACTAGATTTCGCTAAGAATTTATAATCATTACTTCGAAAATATCACTAAAGCTTCGAAACTTGCTACGCTTCGAACAGTCTCAGCTTTTTAACGTGAAATTTTCTACGTAATAATTTAAATTCTAAAGCTTATCTAGATATTCTCTTCATACTGTTTGTAAGTTTTATTGTTATATTTTAATACAGCCATTTTATAGAGTGGATAATAAATCATCTATGATCATATTTCCACCTAATTTATAATCATATGTAGAATTAGTATTTAAAGACTTTAAGAAGCTCCAAGAAGCATTCCAAAGCTTAACTACAAAAAGGTAATTTTCTAATTTTTCCATTAATTTATAAGAGTAGTAGCCAAAATAACTTTTTATTAAAAAATATCTCTTTTTTTCATCCAGCATCCATGATACAGTAGCTAAATCAAAAAATATATCACACATGGCAGAAAATTCAAAATCAATAAAAAGAACATTTTTATTATAATATAGTACATTTGAAGAATTTAAATCGTTATGACAAAGGCCAAGAGTCATATTGTTGCTTAATTTTTCTTCAAGAATATTTAATTTATTTAAGACTAAATCAATGCCTTCATGAAAATTAAAGTTTTTAGATTTTAAAATATTAAAATTTTTTCTTATATGTTCAAAAGGATTAAAAATATGTTCACACTTAAGAATATGTAGTTTTTTTAAATTAATTGAGAGTTTTTCAAGGAATTCTAAAGATGTAAATGTACTCATATTTACCTTTGAATCTTCTAAAAATTTGCTTATTAGTATTCCATTATCCTTATTATGATATATAATAGGGGGGGATAGCTTGTTCAAATTAGCAAATATTAAAACAAAATTTTCCTCTGAAAAATTATTTTTATTATCTTTACTAGGTATTCTTAAAACATATTTATTATTTTCACACTCTAATAAATAATTTGAGTTATTAAGACCACCTAGTTTGGTTATCTTATGATTTTTCATTTTGTTAGTCATCTTAATCTCCTTATATTCTAATGAAAATATTATATCAAAAAATAAGAAGGGATGGAAAAGGATAATGTTAAATGAGGTGTTAAAAGGAATACAAGGTTTAGATAATGACATGATCGTAAAAGCTAAAAATAGAGTAGATTCTTTAGCTAAACCTTTAGGAAGTTTAGGAAAATTAGAAGATATATCCATAAAGTTATCTGGAATAACTGGAAATATGTTTAATAATATTGATAAAAAGTGTGTTATTATAATGTCTTCTGACAATGGAGTTGAAGAAGAAGGAGTAGCCTCAGCACCTCAATGTGTAACTTTACTTCAAACAAAAAACTTTATAAAAGGTACTACTGGAGTAGCTACATTGGCAAAAGCTAATGGAACAGATTTAATGGTTTTTGATGTAGGAATTAATTCAGATGAAGTTATAGAAGGAGTTATAAATAGAAAGATATCAAAGGGAACTAAAAATATTTATAAGGAACCAGCTATGACTTATGAAGAAGCTAAAAAATCCTTAGAAATTGGAATAGAAGCTGTGAAAATAGCTAAAGAAAAGGGATATAAAATACTTGGAGTAGGTGAAATGGGAATAGGAAATACCACTACTTCAGCAGCGGTATTAAAAGCCCTTATTGGATGTGAAACTTCTCAAGTAGTAGGAAAAGGTGGCGGAATAAATAATGCTTCTTTTGAAAAGAAAAAAAGAATTGTAGAAGAAGTGGTTAAAAAACATAATATTAATTTTGAAGATCCTATTGATATTATTTCAAAGGTTGGAGGATATGATATTGGAGCAATGACAGGTGTATTTTTAGGCGCAGCTTTCTATAGAATACCTGTAGTAATAGATGGATTTATATCCGTTGTGGCAGCCCTTTTAGCTAATAGATTAAATCCTTTAGTTAAAGAATTCTGTTTTACCTCTCATAAATCACAAGAAATAGGATATGAGTTAGCTATAAAAGAGTTAGGTTTAGATCCTATGTTAGATTTAAATATGAGATTAGGAGAAGGAAGTGGATGTCCAATAGCTTTTTCAGTAATTGATTTTGCAACAGCCATGATGAATAATATGGCAACCTTTGAAGAAGGAAATATAGATAACAGCTATTTAGAAGATGTAAAGGATGAAGAATGTTATATTGTTCTTTAAAGTTTTAAAAATATTATAGGAGTTAATTTGATTAGTTATGATAGTTTTAATTATTGGAGGCGCTAAGAGTAGCAAATCTTCTTATGCTGAATTTTATAGTAGTAATCTTTCAAAAAAAGGAAAAGGGGAGCTTTATTACTTAGCTACTATGAACCCTTATGATTCAGAGGATTTAAAGAGAATAGAAAATCATTTGAAGAATAGAGAAAAATATGATTTTAAAACCATTGAAAAACATAGAAATTTAAATGAGATATTTCATGAATTTTCTAAGGAAGATACTGTTTTACTAGACAGTTTAACATCTTTAGTTACTAATGAGATGTTTGTGGGAAAAGAATTTAATGAAAGTGTACATAGTAATATTTTAAAGGACATAAAGAGTCTAGGAACTAAGGTTTCCAATTTAGTAATAGTTTCAGATTATGTTTTTAGTGATGGAATTAAATATGACTCTTATACTGAGTCTTTTAAAAGAGAATTAGGTAAAATAAATTGTGAATTAGCTTCCTTCTCAGACGTGGTTATAGAAGCTTCCTTTGGAAACTTAATATTTCATAAAGGAGAGGAGGTTTTAGAAGATGAAAATTTTTTATAAGGCTATAAATATGACCTTAAGCATGTTTACAGTGATTCCATTGCCTAAATATGAATGGGATGATAGGGCTGCAAAACATATAATGAAGCTTTATCCCTTAATAGGATTAATTATAGGAGCACTTTGGTATTTAAGTTTTTTTGCATTAAGTAAGCTAAATATACCAATTATGCTTACGGTAGCTCTTATTTTAACGGTGCCATATATTTTAACTGGATTCTTACATTTAGATGGTTTTATGGATGTTTCGGACGCACTTCTTTCTAGAAGAGATAAGGAGACAAAACTTAGAATTTTAAAGGATTCTACAGTTGGAGCTTTTTCAGTTATTTCTGTAGTTTTATTACTATTAGTAGAATTTGCTGGAATGTTTACTGTTTTAAATAAAAACTTAGATATGAGAATATTAATACTCATACCAATAGCATCAAGAGCAATAAATGGATACTTTATTGTAAGTCAAGAGATGCTTGGACAAAGTTCTTTGGCAAAATTCTTTAAAGAAGGAACTGGAAAAGTAGATGAAATAATTTTATTAGGAACATATGTATTAGTTGCATTAATAACATTTTTCACCTTAGGAATAAATTATTTAATAGCTATTTTAGCAATGGGACTTATTTCTCTTATTTTACTTTTAAAAGTAAAAAAAGAATTAGGTGGAATAAATGGAGACGTTGCAGGATATATTCTTGTTCTTATGGAATTTACAGGGATTTTAGTTTTAGGAATTGTTTAAGGAGGAGAAACTTTTGAAACTTTTATTTGGCGGTGCCTATAATGGAAAGCTAAAGTATGTAAAAGAAAAATTAGGCATAAATGAAGAAGAAATATTTTATTGCAAAGAAGATTCTATAGACTTTTCTAAAAAGGTTATTAGTGGCATAGATAGATTAATTTATTTTAATGCCTTACAAGGAAAAGAGTCTTTAAGCTTTTTTAAGGAAAAAAAAGAGTTATTAAAAGATAAAATTTTAATTTGTGATGAAATATCTTCAGGAATAGTTCCTTTAAAGAAAGAGGAAAGATTATGGAGAGAAGAGACTGGAAAGGTTCTTCAGTTTTTATCAAAGGAAAGTGAAGAAGTTTATAGAATATTTTTTGGAATACCAACAAAATTAAAGGATGAATAATAAGATGATAATTTATTTAGTTAGACATGGGAAGACTTATTGCAATGAAAATAAACTTTATTGTGGAATAAGTGATGTGCCTTTAAGTGAGGAAGGAAAAAAAGAATTAGAGGAAAAAAGAAAGAGTGTGAGTTTGCCAATATGTAAAAGGAATTTTACAAGTGGAGCAAAAAGAGCTAATGAAACATTTAATATTTTATATCCAAATAAGAAGTATGAAGTCATAAAGGAATTTGGTGAGTATAATTTTGGTGATTTTGAACTAAAGTCTTATGAAATGCTAAAGGAAGACAAGGAATATTTAGACTGGATTTTAGATGAAAGCAAGGAAGTTTCCTGTCCTAATGGTGAATCAAGAGGGGATTTTGAACAGAGAATAAAAAAAGCATTTTTAAAATTACTTCTAATCCTTAAGGAAGAGGGAGAAGAGGAAGCCTTAATAGTATGTCATGGAGGAAGTATAGCTTGTATTTTAGAACTCTTTGAAAAGGATAAATTAGACTTCTATACTTATCAACCTAAGTGTGGAGGAGGATATAAGTTAAAAGTTGAACAGGATATCAATAACTTAAAAGGAGATTTTTCAAGTCTAGAGTTTGAAAAAGACATAATAGATAATTTAAGACTAGAAATAATAGAAAGGTTTTAGAAATGATAAAAATTATAATAGGATATGTTTTAGACCTAATAATAGGAGATCCTAATAATCCATATCACCCTATTAGATATATAGGAAAACTAGCATCTAATATGGAAAAGCTTTGGAGAAAGGTTTTCAAGAAAAATCTTAAGATTGCAGGCTTCTTTGCTTGGCTTTTTATAGTTTTCATAACCTTTGGAGTAACTTTAGGAATTGTACATATTGCTAATAAGATTAATCCTATTTTAGGAACCATAGTATCTGGAATACTTATTTATTTTTGTATTTCAGCTAAGGGGCTTAAAGTTGAAGGACTTAAAGTAATTAAGATTTTAAAAGAAGGAGATATTGTTAAGGCTAGAAAACAATTATCTTATATTGTAGGAAGAGATACTGAAAATCTAGATGAAGAAGCTATAGTTAGAGCTGTAGTGGAAACTGTAGCAGAAAATATGTCAGATGGCATTATAGCACCTTTATTTTTTGCAGGAATTGGGGGAGCACCTTTAGCTTTCTTATATAAAGCAGTAAACACATGTGATTCAATGTTTGGGTATAAAAATGACAAATATAAGGATTTTGGATTCTTCTCAGCTAAGCTTGATGATGTGTTTAATTATATTCCAGCTAGATTAACAGCCTATCTTATAGTAATTTCTTCTTTTATTTTAAGACTTAATTGCAAAAATAGTTTTAAAATATACAAAAGAGATAGATATAATCATTCAAGTCCTAATAGTGCTCATCCAGAAGCAGCTGTTGCAGGAGCTTTAGGAATAAGACTTGGAGGAGCAAATTATTATTTTGGAAAACTCGTAGAAAAACCAACCATAGGAGACGCTAAAAAGAAAATAGAAATTTCGGATGTTTATAAGACTAATAATATATTAGGAATGGTTTCTTTTTTAGGAATGGTAGTAGCACTTGTTATTAGATATATTTTAGAGGTGATTGTATGAATTTAGGACATGGTGGTAATGTAGAAGAAATTAAGAGAGTTTATGGATTAGAAGAAAATGAAATTATTGATTTTTCAGCTAACATAAATCCTTTAGGAATCTCTGAAAAAGTAAAAGAGGCCATGATTAAAGGGATAAATTCTATAGAGAGATATCCAGATATAACTTACTATGAACTTAAAAAAGAAATTTCAGACTTTGAAAAAGTAGCTTTAGAAAATATAGTTCTAGGAAATGGTGCAGCAGAGGTTATTTTTAATGTAGTAAGAGGAATAAAGCCTAAAAAGGCTCTTATAGTGGCACCAACATTTTCAGAATATGAGGATGCTTTAAATTCTGTAGAGTGTGAAGTTAACCATTATATATTAAAAGATAATTATTCAGTTGATACTGGATTTTTAGAAGAAATCAAAGAAGAATTAGATATTATATTTTTATGTAATCCTAATAATCCTACAGGTGCTTTAATAGAAAAAGATTTTTCATTAAAAGTATTAGAAAAAGCAAAAAAAATGAATGTCATAGTTGTTTTTGATGAATCCTTCTTAGACTTTGTTGAAGATAATGATAGATATTCTCTTATTAAAGAACTTAATAATTTCCAAAATTTAATTATAGTAAAATCTTTAACTAAATTATTTGCCTTTCCTGGAATAAGATTAGGATATGGATTAAGTTCTAATACTAATGTTATAGAAAAAATAAATTCAGTAGGAACTCCTTGGAGTGTAAATACAGTGGCAGACTATGCAGGAAGAGAAGCATTAAAAGATGTTGAGTATATTAAAAACAGCATAGCTTACATAAAAAAAGAAAATGAATTTTTATATAATGGGCTAGAAAAGTTTGAAGATATTACTATTTTTAAAGGTGCAGTAAATTTTATATTTTTTAAATTGAATAAAAATATAGATTTAAGAGAAGAATTAATTAGAAGAGGTATAATAATAAGAAGCTGTAGTAATTATATTGGCTTAGACCATAATTTCTATAGAGTGGCAGTTAGAACAAGGGAAGAAAACAAAAAGCTTTTAGAAGAGCTTTCAAAGGTTTTAAAGTAAGTTTTTTATTATTACTTTTATTATTAATAGCTTTTATGGTAAACTAAGATGTTTGACAATAGCAAAATATAATAATATAATCAAGTTGATTAACTAATAATTGGTGTGATTTTCACTTAATAGGGAATGAAGTTAAAGTCTTCAACTACCTCAGTAACCGTGAAGCAGACAAAATCTCAATATGTCACTGCATTTTTTGTGTGGGAAGACGAGATGGAGGAGGAAGCAAAGTCGGGATACCTGCCTTTTATTTAAGTACTATTATCTTCTGAGGGTAGGATAATAGGATGCGTAAGCTTTAAATATTCTTAACATACCTTCTTAAAATGGTATGTTTTTTTATTTTCTACGTATTAATCTAAGCCTCAAAGATTTTAATTGTTAAGTTTTATGAAAGATAAATTTGATTGATAATGATTTAAGCTTAATTTAAGAAAGTTCAGATTTACTTTTATAGATTGTAAGGGATGCTTAGCAATATTAAAAAATACATATTAAAATCATTAAATAAAATCAAATAGGAATCCTTCATATAACTTAAGAATTTATAAAGGTGAAAGTGGAGGAAGAATATGAGAAACTTAAAAAAATTAATTTCTTTAGTAATGATAACTATGATGGCATTACTTATGTTTACTGGATGTGGAAGTAAAACAGTAACAATGAAAGATATGGAAGGAACTGAATTTACAGTACCTAAAAAGATTGAAAGAATAGTATCAACAGCTCCATCTAATACAGAAATATTAATAGGTTTAGGTCTAGGTGATAAAATAGTTGGTGTTGATAAATATTCAGCAGATGTAAAAGGATTAAATCCTGATATTCCTAAAATAGACTTTAGAAATCCAGATGCAGAGGCCATATTAGCTCTTAAGCCGGATATAATAATAGCTTCAGGTCATAATAGAGAAGGAAAAGAAGATCCATTTAAGGTTTTAAAAGATGCTGGAATACCTGTAGTTTATATTTCAACTAGTGAAAGTATGGATGGAATATATGAAGATATCAATTTCTTAGCTAAGTTAACTGGAACAGAAGCCGAAGGAAACAAAATGGTTGATTCAATGAAAAGCGAAGTAAATAAGATTAAAGCTATAGGTGAAACTATAAAAGATAAGAAGACTGTTTACTTTGAAATCGGGTCAGGGTCAAAGCTTTATAGTTTTGGAAATGATACTTTCTTAAATAGCTTACTAAATATAGTTGGCGCAGAAAATATATTTGCTAATGAAAAAGGTTGGATTTCTCCAAGTGAAGAAGCTGTCATAAAGGCAAATCCAGATGTGATTTTAACAAATGAAAGCTATATTGAAAATGCTACAGATTTAATTGCTAAACGTTCAGGATGGAATACAATAACTGCTGTTAAGGATAATAAAATATTCTTAGTAGACAATAATGCATCATCACGTGGAAGCCAATATGTGATAAATGCATTAAAACAAATGGCAAAGGATATTTATCCAGAACAATATGCAGGAATCTAAAAAGAAAAAACTACTAATATTACTATCAATTCCATTAGTATTATTAGTACTTTGTATTGGAACTTCCATTGGAAGTTCCAATATTAGTATATGGGATACTATTTCTATAGTTGGGAATAAAATTTTTGGTTTTTCCCTTAGAGCTAGTATAAAACCAGAGGACGTAGCAATTATTTGGGTAATTAGATTACCTAGAGTACTATTAGCTTTTGGAGTTGGAGCTTCCCTTGCAGTTAGTGGGGCTATAATTCAATCCATATTAAAAAATCCATTAGCATCACCATATACTTTAGGCGTTTCATCAGGAGCTTCCTTAGGTGTTGGAATGTACATAGTTCTTGGAATTTCAATACCTGTAATAGGAAATTTAGCTATGCCTATTATAGGATTTTTATGTGGTGTTTTAACGGTTTTTGCCGTTATTATCTTTTCCAATAAGGTTGATAGAGGACTTTCAAATAATACTGTAATTTTAGCAGGTATGGTATTATCACTTTTTACTAGTGCAATGTTAACTACTATAACAGCCTTATGTAGTGAAGATATAAAGGCAATTACTATGTGGCAAATGGGATCATTTGCTATGAAAAGTTGGTCATATGTTTTTGCTGGAATTCCATTTTTCATAATTGGAATTTTTATGGTTATAAGATATACAAGAGAAATGGATATCTTAAGTTTTGGAGAAGAAGGTGCAAAAGCAATAGGAGTTGAAACTAAAAAGGTTAAAAAGATATTGCTTGTTTCAGTAGCTATTTTAACTGGAAGTGCCGTAGCCTTAAGTGGTGTTATAGGATTTATTGATCTTATAACTCCTCACATAGTTAGAAAAATATTTGGCTCTAATCATAAGATAGTAATTCCAATGTGTATTATACTTGGAGGAACTTTAATGGTATTAACAGATTTAGTTTCAAGAACACTAATTTCTCCATCAGAATTACCAGTTGGAGCAATTACAGCATTAATTGGAGCACCATTTTTTGCTTATCTTTATTTTGGAAAGAGAAGTAGGTGATATTTTGTTAGAAGTTAAAAATTTATGCTGTGGGTATGATGGAAATGATGTTATACATAATTTATCTTTCAATATTAACAGAGGAGAAAACATCTCTATAATAGGACCAAATGGATGTGGAAAGTCTACAATTTTAAAAGCTTTAGCTAACTTAATAGAATATAAAGGTGAAATAAAGCTAGATGGAGTAGAAATTAAAAATATAAAGAGAAAAGATTTAGCTAAAAAAGTTGCATTAATGAGTCAAAATTCTCAAATATACTTTTCTTATACTGTTTTTGAAACAGTTGCATTAGGAAGGTATGCTCATATGGATGGTATTTTTTCAAATCTTAGTAAGAAAGATAGGGATATAGTCTTAAAATGTATTGAAAGTGTAGGATTATTAAGTGAAAAGGATAGGTTAATAAATGAGCTATCAGGAGGGCAGCTTCAGAGAGTTTATTTGGCAAGAGCCTTTGCTCAAGATCCTGAGATATTACTTTTAGATGAACCAACAAATCATTTAGACTTAAAATGCCAAATTGAAATTTTGGATTATATAAATAAATGGACAAAGGAAAATAACAAAACGGTTATAGGAGTTTTACATGATTTAAATTTAGTTCAGATGTTTAGTGAAGATGCAATTTTAATAAAAGAAGGTAAAATTTATAGTAGTGGAAAAGCAAGAGAATTATTAAATAGTTCTAAAATTACAGATGTATATAAAATAGACATAAGAAAATTCATGCTAGAAGCATTAGAAAAATGGAAGTAGGTGGACAATATGAAAAAAAAGTTTGTTGTATCATATAGTTGTGGAAAGGATAGCACATTATCATTATATAGAATGATAAAGGCGGGACATACTCCAGTAGCTTTATTAGTTACTGTTGATAAAAAAGTTTTAAGAAGTTGGTTCCATGGCATACCAGATAAATTATTAAAAGACGTATCAAAATCTCTAGATATACCTCTAGTTTTAGTTGCAAGTAACGGAAAAGAAAACTATGGTGAAACATTTGTTGAAGCTTTAAAGAAAATTAAAGAAGAAATGGGTGCAGAAGCTTGTGTATTTGGAGATATTGATTTAATGGCTCATAGAACTTGGTGTGAAGATAAATGTGAAAAAGCAGGACTTGAAGCTATTTTTCCACTTTGGGAAGAAGATAGAGAAGCTCTAACTTATGAGTTTATAGATAGTGGCTTCAAAACTGTAATTAAAAATGTAAAATTAAGCATTTTAGGGGAAGAATTCTTAGGTGAAGTTTTAACTAAAGATGTAGTTGAAAGATTAAAAGCAGCTGGTTCAGATGCTTGTGGAGAAAATGGAGAATATCATACATTTGTTTTTGATGGACCTTTATTTAAAGAAAGAATAAACTTTGAAACTGGAGATAATATATTAACAGAAACTCATGGATTCTTAGATATTAAGTAGGTGTGTTTTATGAAGTATAAAAGTATAATGCTTCTTGGTACAGCATCTTCCGTAGGAAAAAGTACTGTTGCAGCAGCCTTTTGTAGATATTTTAAGAAAAAAGGATATAGGGTTGCTCCTTATAAAGCTTTGAATATATCATTAAATTCCTTTGTAACAAAGGATGGGGATGAAATAGGACGAGCTCAAGTGGTACAAGCTGAGGCCTGTGAAATTGATCCTAAGGAATATATGAATCCTATATTGATGAAACCTAGTGCAGGATTTAAAACTCAGGTAATAGTTAGAGGTAAGGTTCATTGCACTATGGATGCTTATAAATATAAGGAATTAAATAAATATCTTAAGGAAAAAGCAAAGGAAGCTTATGATGACATTTCAAATGATTATGATTTAATAGTTTTAGAAGGGTCAGGAAGCTGTGCTGAAATAAACTTAAGAGAAACTGATATAGCAAATATGCATACTGCTAAAATGGCAGACGCTGATGTTATTTTAGTTGCTGATATAAACAGAGGAGGAGTTTTTGCTTCTATTGTTGGTACTATAATGCTTTTAACTGAAGAAGAGAGAAAAAGGGTTAAAGGGGTTATAATAAATAAATTTAGGGGAAAAAGAGAGTTTTTTGAACCTGCAATGAGACAAATAGAAGAAATAATAAAAATCCCTGTTTTAGGAGTTATGCCTTACTTTGATTTAGATATAGAAGAGGAAGATAGTGCTTCTATTAAATTAAGAAAAGGTAATGGTAAAGGGATAGATATAGCAATAGTTAGATTACCTCATATGTCAAACTTTACTGATTTTAATTCATTAGGAAGAATAAAAGATGTAGGTATAAGGTATGCTGAGAATCCTAAGGATTTAGAAAATGCAAATATGATAATAATTCCAGGAAGTAAAAATACCATAGATGATTTAATTTATTTAAAAGAAAGTGGTTTTAAAGAGGTACTAATTAATGAAAGTTCTAAGGGAAAATTAATATTTGGTATATGTGGAGGTTATCAAATATTAGGAGAAAAAATAATTGATTCTCTTGGTGTTGAAGGTGATATAAGAGAAGAAGAAGGCTTAGGACTTTTAAATATAGTAACATCATTTAATAAAGAAAAAACTACAAAGCAGGTTGTAGCCTTTGATTTAGAAGGAAATGAAGTTAGTGGATATGAAATTCACAATGGAGAAAGTTTTCCTACAGCTAAAGAGAATATATGGCTGAAAGAGCAAAATGGTAATGTTCTTGGAATGAAGAACAAAGACTTAAATGTTTTTGGTACTTATATTCATGGAATCTTTGATGAGGGAGACTTTGCAGAAAAACTTATAAATAAGTTAAAGAAAGAATTAAACATAGAAGAAAGTAATGAAGTTAATTATAAAGACTATAAAATAAGTCAATATGATAAGCTTTGTGAACTTTTGGAAGAAAATATAGATATGCAATATGTTGAGGATCTAATTAGATCTTAATTTTAAACAGTGTATTAAGTTTTATTATTTAATACACTGTTTTTTATTTTAAACTATTGTTGATTTTAGCTAGAAGATTAGATTCAATTAATTTTTAGTAAAAATTCAGATTTTTAAATTTGGTATTTTAAATTTAAATATAACGAAATGTTTTAAATTTAAATACCTTAGTTTTTTAAAAAATTTTATCATTGGTAACTTAGGTTACGTGATTATTAAAGCATATGATATAGAATAGTATTTGCTAAGGCGAAAATAAAAGCTTTAAATAACAAAGGAAAAAGTTTTTAATAAAGTGGAGGAGTACTAATGGAAAATAAAATGTTTTGTTTCCAGTGTCAAGAGACTGCTGGATGTACAGGATGTACTAAGTTTGGAGTATGTGGAAAGTCACCTGATTTAGCAAGAATGCAGGACTTATTAATATATACAACTAAAGGATTATCTGAAGTAACTACTAGATTAAGAGAAGAAGGAAAGAAAATAGACTCAAAAGTTAATCATTTAGTAACTATAAACTTATTTACTACAATAACTAATGCAAACTTTGATGATGAAATATTCTATGAAAGGGTAAAGGAAACTTTAAGAGTAAAGGAAAGTTTATTAAACACTTTAAAGAATAAAAAGAATTTATCTGAAGCTGCACTTTGGAATGCTTCTAATAAAAATGAAATAGACGAAAAAGTAAGCTTATTACAAAAAATAAAAAATGCTTTTTCAAAGAAAGAAGAGATTTCAATAGATTCAATATTAGATGAAAAATCAACTAAAGTAGGAGTTTTAGCTACTAAGGATGAAGATATAAGAAGTTTAAGAGAACTTATAATATATGGTTTAAAGGGTATGTCAGCATATATGAAGCATGCTAATGCCTTAGGATATGATAAAGAAGAAATAAATGCGTTTATGCAAAGCACATTAGCTAAGACTTTAGATGATAGTTTAACAATAGATGAATTAATAGCTTTAACTTTAGAAACTGGTAAGGTTGGAGTAGATGGAATGGCATTATTAGATAGTGCAAATACAGTAACTTATGGACATCCAGAAGTTACTAAGGTTAATATAGGAGTTAGAAAAAATCCAGGTATATTAGTATCAGGACATGATTTAAAAGACTTAGAAATGTTATTAAAACAGACAGAGGGAACAGGTGTAGATATATATACACATTCAGAAATGTTACCAGCGCATTATTACCCAGCATTTAAAAAATATTCTCATTTTGCAGGAAATTACGGAAATGCTTGGTGGAAACAAAAAGAAGAATTTGAAAGCTTTAATGGTCCAATATTAATGACTACAAACTGTATAGTACCTCCAAAAGATAGTTACAAAGATAGACTATATACAACTGGAGCTGCAGGTTTTGCTGGATGTACTCATATAAAAGGAAACTCAGAGTCAGATAAAGATTTCTCAGTTATAATTGAACATGCTAAAAAGTGTAAGGCTCCTAAACAAATAGAAACAGGAGAAATTATAGGTGGATTTGCTCATAATCAGGTTCTTACTTTAGCAGATAAAGTAGTAGAAGCTGTTAAGTCTGGTACAATAAGAAGATTTTTTGTTATGGCTGGTTGTGATGGAAGAGCTAAATCAAGAAATTACTATACTGATTTTGCAAAAGCATTACCAAAAGATACAGTAATATTAACAGCTGGATGTGCAAAATATAAATATAATAAGTTACCTCTAGGAGATATAAATGGAATTCCAAGAGTATTAGATGCAGGACAATGTAATGATTCATATTCACTTGCATTAATAGCATTAAAACTTAAAGAAGTATTTGAATTAGAAGATATAAATGATTTGCCAATATCATTTAATATAGCTTGGTATGAGCAAAAAGCGGTAATAGTATTATTATCACTATTATATTTAGGGGTTAAAAATATACACTTAGGACCAACATTACCAGCATTCTTATCACCAAATGTTGCTAAAGTTTTAGTTGAGAATTTTGGTATAGGTGGAGTAACTAATGTTGAAGATGATATAAAAATGTTTTTAAATAATTAATATTTATATAATTAAAATAAAAAATGCAAGGATAATGATATGATACCCCTTAAGTAGACACTATAAATAAACAAAATCTACTTAAGGGGG